>Ga0136643_10005885_pt1 | contig 17437 bp, 5 predicted proteins | sample TergutLab28metaG_FD_96883 | JGI IMG/M metagenome (GOLD analysis project Ga0136643, IMG submission 96883) | Labiotermes labralis P1 segment gut microbial communities from Petit-Saut dam, French Guiana - Lab288 P1 (version 3) (version 3) | ecosystem: Host-associated > Arthropoda: Insects >... | reverse complement strand
GAAGTTATATATAATTTTTACTTTTGAACTTTTAAATAAAATTGAATGATGTTTTAGAAATTGTCCAGCATCCCTGTTTTAAAAAAAAAAAAAAAAAAAGAACAGCATTTCGGAGACTGGATCTGGCCCAGTGGTACAGGCCATCTTTCCCTGACTGGTCCAACAGATTAGGATCCCCTGATGACAGAGACGGATCCAGTCCCTTAAAGACTCTGTTTTCTTGTAATAAAGCTAGCCGATGAATGGCATCAAAAACTTTAAGCAAGTTTATTTCACACATCTGATTCTACACTGTAGTGTTCCTGCAGCATGCAGCATGATTTGTGTCTCATAAATTCAGTACCTTATAAGCAGCATTGCCTATGCATATATGATGCAGGCCTTCAGTTTTCTTGGATCTCAAACTGACATAAATTACCACTAAAACATTTAACAGTTCCATAGGATACTTGTATAAATTCAAGTAAATGGTTAAGCTATTCATATGTTAAAGCATCATCCTGTGGAAGCTGACGATGGAGAAGAGTTGGAGCTCTGCATATTTTTAATCTTGGCACTGGACTGAGATGGATGGTCATGTTCATGACCCAGCTGCTTTACTGACAGGAATAGAGCCGTTTTATCCACTGGAGAGGAAGGAGGCTGCATAATGTACTGGTAGCATATTTCTGAAAAAATTGTAATTAATTTCAAAATGAATTTATTTAATAATCTTGAACATTTAATTGTGTGAAAACATAAATGTAATCTAGTTCACATCCCTTTATTTCACCTAGCACTGAAACAAAATAGCCACAAAGTCAGGGGTTAGTTTCAGATGCGTGTATGTTTTCAAATTGGTACATTTGTTATCCCATTATGCATTCAATCTGCAGGCAGGAAAATGCATTTTCAGTAATGTGTGACATGTCATACTTTTCCACGAATCTATGTGAACAGTTTCAAAACAAAATGTGAAAAGTATGACTTTGCAGTGGTAGTGCCCTAGCTCAAACTGGGCCTCAGCTAGGGTTGAGATATTAACTTAGCTTGTTTGAATCTAGACAGAGCAGAGAAATCTCCATTTTTGTAGAACATAGTAACTGAGTTATGGAATGCAAAAAGCAAAAATTTGTATGCAGTGTAGTAAAAAGAAAATATATGTTCAAAATACAAAATTTTGTTTCTGTTAACATGAAGTTCACCTTTACAAGAGATAGTCTAATAATACCAGTCAGAAAAACATCCTATAGTGTTCATTTTGAAGATTATGGTTGTCAATAGACACTTCTTCCTTTAGGTTTTATGTCACTGCATTAATTGTAGGCTGTAAGCCTTATTGTCACAATATTAATTTTATTAAATTTAAATCCATTTTTCAAAATACCCATAAACTAAGCAGTTACAGAGAATGGCACAATTGTAGTTCAGAGAATTCTCTGCTTCTACTGAATTAATATTTTCTGAAAGATCATTTAAATATTGTCTTTTAAAAATTATTTCTATATTTCCTCATTTAAAATACATCCCTTTAAAAATGGCCTCTTAGAAAAAAAACTTGTTAAAATATGTTTACAAGGAAATCACTGTAAATAACTGAAGGCATTTGCTACATGGAACGAATGTGCCAAATTTAAAATGGACCTAAATTTCATAAACATTAACACTGAAAAATTGGATTTAGAATTTCCATAGAAACAATCATTTTGATTCATGTTATTAATAAAGATATGGGAACAGTGCTTGCCTGTCACTGCTTTATAACTGCTATCAATATCTGTGTATAGTGAGACTGCTTGTGGCATGGTGAATTTCTACACATTCTGTAAACTTTTTATCTTAGCACCAGTTGCTCCAAACCTGAGGGACTTGCATCCAATATATCTCAATGTAGTAGCAGCATTCTAAGACTCTTTTACCTATGAATGACATGTTCCTGGTTCATAGACTTCCCTCCCTTTAGCACACCCCATCCTCCTTCCCTGAACAGAAATATCATAAAAACTGGAGAGAAGTATTTGTGTATAGGTCTGTTCTTTGTAAAGCCCAGAGATACTGTGACTTATGCTAGCAAGCATACAGTAATAACAAGTATCATCAAGACTTCAGTCTGATCGGTTATTGTGCAGGTACAGGTTCAGTTATTACAGTCACCATTTCCAACACTATAAATAGCAGTTTTCTTCTTTAAGTAGATTTCAAAGTACAGCAGAAGGCAGGAATCAGATTGACACTTATTTGTAATAGAATTGTTTATATCAATTTAGTCCTTGTACACATAAATATAACTGTATCCATATATTGCCGTAAAGGCTTCATTGTTCTCTAAGTGCCTAGAATTACATTTTGTGTTTAGTTTTTGGTGTTGTACGTGGTCACTACATCAGCTGATAGGGGCACATATCAAGTAAAGTGAAAGGTATGGTTGCTGACTAAACAAGTGATGCAGTGGAAAATAAACGTAACAGAGTGGACTAATAATTATGTAAGTCATGTTCATATTAGACAAATGTAGACATTATGCTGTGCATTTGTTTCATACAAGGGAATGAGCCCATATAAATATATAGCCATATTCATTACTTCAAACTAGAAACATAATCATAGTGTATTATAACATAGGCCTGCCTGGTGGTACAACATGCAGTGTTTGTTCTTAAACATTGATATTTAATATTGATATAGGCTACAGAAATATTATATATCATGGACTCAGGCTTCTGACTGCATTGGGACTTTGTTCTTGCTCTTTGTGTGTGTGTGTGCGCGTGCGTGCGTGCGTGCGTGTGTGTGTACATGTGTGAATGAAGACATACTTATTACTAAATTAGTTTAAACATAGCATATTGCGGTTAGAAGGTGTTGTTTTCGTCGAATATCAACTGTGTTGCAATTCTTGCAATCCGCGATGTCTGTCCACTTGTTTAAGTGTACATACACTCTATTTAAAACTGTAGATATGTGTACATGTATCTGTTCATTTTTTCCAATTTCAGTGTTGACTGCGGATTGACCTTTTACCTGACAAAAAGTTTGTTACATATTTATAGAAGAGTGAGAGAGAAACAATCAGGAGTTTGTTTGTTATCCTGATACATAATGAAAATGAAAAAAAAAAATATATAAAAACATTTTATGTAGATTGTTATTATTATGAGGCCATGTTGTGCCATGGTTTGTTAAAAAGTTTGCAGACAATACAACAAACTAACATTTTGTTGCTGTATGTGGACTCTCAAGAACAAATTTTCCCAAAAGAAAAACTCAAAGTCCTGTAGACATTTTTTTTATTTAGAATTACAATTACTGTATTCGCTTCATTTAAGATCATGACTCTTCTTACAGTGCAGCAAACCACCAGGTCAGAACTTCTGCCTTTAGCGCAACACACACAAGCATAGTCAGTCGTGACGTCCAGTTGCATTGCTGCAAAACTTCTCCGCAGCTGTACATTGTGTTTTAGCAATGATATTTGTGCTAACATGTGATCGTAATGCTAAATTGTTAAAATATGCAAGCTTTGATTGTTAAGTAGGCCTATCATGTATTTTAATACACCTTTGACAGAAATTTAATTTAAAGTACATTATATTTGCTCCTAATATATAATCCTGAATCTCAAAAATCATGTTTCAATAAATATACTGGAGTTTCAAGTGTTTCAGCACTCGACTGCATATAGTAAGAGTTATTCTGTCCAGTTCAGGCCCAAAGACTTTCACCTTGTCAAACATTGCTGGCTAGCTGTGGCTGCTGCTGAAGGAGCTGGCAGACTTGGTGGCATGTAGTCTGTATGTATGTTCCATAGAGTGGCACAACAAGTTGTGTAAGAGTGCAGTTTTTCTGTCCTTCTAATACATGGTTATGTTGTTTACTCTGTCAGCCAATTCATTTTCAGTGTCCTATTGTCTTCTTTGAAACCTTAACTCATACATTTGGTCAGTTTTGGTGGTAAATAATTTGTCATCTTTAAACTAAGACAGCTCTCCTCATACGGGGTGAGGGGGAAAGAAAACAAATACAGAATTAACAATTTAGCAAGAACAGATATCTTGTTTTGTGTATTATGTTCCATTAATTGGTTGTTACATTTGCAATGTTCTCAGTAAGTGATATTTACTTAGTCCTTTGAGTAGCACTGAAAATATGATGTACAGGTGATTAGCAGGTGTAAATGTTGGATACAACACACACAATTATTATATTTAGGGCCAGATGTTTAAATAAGAGTGTCATTTGAAACTGAACTGAATTGCGTAACCAATTAGTGCAGGATAATTCACTTTATTGTACTCGCAAATCACTAAGCAAATAATCAAAATAAAATTTTAATGTGACATAAGTATATGTCAGTGTCCAAGTTGATCTTATTTAAGAACTTGAAATCTTAATTACTGTTTTATATAAGAATCTCGTCTTATTTAAGGATGTCAACGCCATCATTGTTACTAGCATCCTTTTAAAATGATTTCAGTATGGAAACAAAACTCACAAACAGTTGAACATAGCCAAATATTTCATACTGAGCATTATTTTAATAATGTCACTAAATGATTATTATGGATGTAAATGTAATTGCACAGTTCTCTGTTCCTAGATGCTGTATATAATACACAGTACCAATGCATTTCATATATCATTCAGCATAATTTACATAATATAAACACATGTAGTGTAAAATATGGATATAATTTAGACTTTTTGGGGCAGTAAAGAAAACCGTTTAACCACATGCTAAAATCACAAGAACAAAAAATAAACTTTATCTGTTCTCCATACTAGCTATATAAACATATTTGAGACACTGGAGAATGACACAAGGGTGTGTAACACAGCAGACCCTTGAACAGCTAGTTGCTATTGTGAATTGGGAGCATGAAGTGCTGAAACTATTGCCAGTACAGAATTACTTACATTAGAAAGTCATCCATGAGATCTGCACTCTTTCAGGACTCTGTACTGCATAAAATGCCAAAAGAGCACAGATCTCATTCACATCATGGTGGAAGTCCAAAGTCATGCACACTCATAAGTCTGCTTTCTTGTTTCTATTTCTGGATTTCCTTGCCTTATAATATTAATGTATAAAAATATTTTCTGTTCGTGTAGTCATAAACAATCCCAAAATATTAGCATGCTTCCAGAAATTAAATGACAAGTCTGATTTCCATTTCTCTGTTGCTTTTGCTGCTCCTGTGCTTCTCAGTCTGTTGCTGATGGCACTGTTATCATTCACAGCTGTGAGTCAAGTCATTTTAAAATGATGGACGTAAATTTTATATGCAAATACCTGTCAAATTTTGACAGTCACATGATGTGCAAACAAAGTGATGTGATAAGAAAAATGTTGGATCAGCTCAATGAAGGGGGCTACCTATCAACCCCAAAGCACGCAAAGCGTTACCATCAAATCAAAGGTTTTCATTAAGCATTCAAATAATCCTCTAGGTAGCTAAGTTCTGGTGACACATGCACATGCACCTACACAGTACACATAATTCCTCAGTCTCTTTCCTGGTATATGACATGCCAGAAAAAAGAAAACAAATAGTAGGATTATGTGTCTGAGAGACTTGGCTCAGTAACTTACACTTTTGGGTTGTATTCAGGGGGTGGCTGGTTTGGAACACTGGCTACACTGACTGAAGTTGTTCATGGTTTACCTTCTCCCTACGAGCCACTGCTTCTGACTTTCCACATCACTTAAATTTATTATTAACTATCATCTGATTATTAGATATGGACATGCTGAGTTCCAAGTTACATATAGCATTGTTAGATTTACTGCAAACAAGTAAACAGTACTGTGTTAATACAGTTGACCACAGTGTTTCAGGAAACAAGTGATGGTTATAGTGTTGCAATGTAAATGAATCACGGATTCCATTTCCATATGGTTCAATGTACGCAGTAAGTGGGACCTGGCAAAAAACACCACTGACATACATATAACAAAATATATTTTTAATAGTGTGTGTAACTAATTTCATGGGGCAGATACTTATCAAATCTCTTCAGCAAATTCTTCTGACAAAACTCCCATTGCTTTCTTCACTCCACTGAAGACATTCTCATTGGGAAACACCAATGGGTGAACTACACCGTTCAGACCTTTACCCACAGCTACACAGTTCCACTCTAATATCGGCTGTATACTAAAGTACTGTGTCTGAGGTTACAATCGCCTGCCTTCCAAAACAGAATCCAGTGACTGTAACTTCCAGCAGCATGATACTGAGATGTAAATTCCATGTGTAATACAGCTGCTTTAAAAAATAGGCAAATGACAAACAATCTTACATGTATATTAATAGAACTTACTTAATCTTGTTTATAAATGTTTTATTACTGTAATTACAAAAACAAATGAAGTAAATTGTTAAATTTTTTCTCTCCTCTTAAATGTTCTTATTTTTATTCTGTGTACCTTTACACAGCTGCATCTAGTGGGTGTTAATTTTTTGAGTTTGTGTACTCGATGGCAAAGAAAAATATTTTTTAAATCCTGCTGTATGACACTACAGATCGTTCATAATACATAAGCAAGATAAAACACACATTTGGTTGAGACAACTGGTATTTAAATTCTTCAGACCATACACACACTGTAGATAAAACATTCTTGCCAAATAAATCTGAATATAAATATAAATAAACATATGTGAGCCTAAAGCCTAATTCTAACATTACATACTTATATACACCACACACTTAGGACTCTTAAGTAGGAGGTTAGTTTATGAATTTTAACTGCAACTAGTGGACTATAAGAAATGCCTTTAAATGTAAGCTGTGTCATATTAAAGTAGAAAAGAGAATTCATATTACAGTAATTTATAGAAACCAAATTTATCACTGAAATTAACCTTTGATAACTATCAAATATTAATAATGTATAAGCTTTAATTTGGTTTATGTAAATTACCGTAAGAATCCTGTTTGTGGAGTTCAATATGATATCTGCCTGGTATTTAGAAGTTTTTCGTATAGTCCATTAATTTTGTGTAACTCTTTTAGAAGTATGTATTTAAATATGCCTCATCTCATTCATTGTGAATTTTAGACGTGTACTTTGATGTGATCCTAATCAGATATAATATCTGGTATTCTTGTAAAATTTTTCCAGAAATTTTTAAAAATTTGTTTTCCACAATAAATATCTTAAGAGAATATTTTATTTTACTAAAATAGCAGAAAGTTGTTGAATTATTGTTCACTCTTCATACCTTCTCATATATTAACACTTCTTAAATTAATGCAGATGAATAATAACAGTTTGCTAACTTTTGAATGATTAAATTAAACACATATAACATCTGAGCCCTAAAAATAATATTGGAAAAGAATATGAGCAGGGTTTTTCAAAACAGTTGGTTTGAAGCCAAGCACAAGTGGTTATGTTTGCAAGAGAAATGTTAGTTAACATAAAGGAACACGCTTCTGGAATGCAAATGGTTTAGAGAGTGATAGGCATAAATCATCAGGGTAAAACCTTTGTCTTCATTTTCACAGATTGGTGAACTACAGTATGCTGTTTCAAAACTTTCATAATAAGTAGCATTCAACTAAATCTTTACATTTTATTACAGATTTCACTTAACTGATGTGTGTGTACACACACGCACACTCTAAGGAAAAGGAATGGCTGGAAAATGGAAGTCACACCAACACAGTCTGAAAAACCTTACTCTAGTATGAATGCACTACCCTACAAATGACTTACAGCAAATATTCATATTTTGGTTGTATATAAGATACATAAGATGTGTATATGACAGATCTAGACTTTGTTTTTATCCTCCATTTGTGTGTGATTTGAATGATAGGATGTTATTACTGATATATAACAAGTATGTCCTACCCTGGGCAAGTGAAAATGGGGTACAGAAAGAACTGAACAAGAAATTCTGGTACCTCAGTTGCAGAACTAACAATTCTTCAAACAAACCTATATTATAGAGTTATACAAAATATTAAAAACTGTAACTCATGTTTAGAAAAAAAGAAATAGAATCTTTTAACATTCATATTAAGGTAGAATATTTCTACAGAAACTACTTCTTTCCCTTACTGAACTGATCTTCCTGAGTAGAGAGACTTGTAGAGGTTTCATATCCTAGTCTAAGCTGCCATGAAGCAGAATTACAGATCGACTGATTTAGTTACATCAATAACCGTTATCCAAAGTAATGCAAAACACAATATGTACTCGAGGCATAAAGCCAACAAATGTAGCACAATGGTAAGTGAAGTGAATTTGGCAAATAGTTCTTTGTAAGAAAGGGGCAGTAGTCCTTTACTAGAATTGGAGCAGCAAATTAAGTACTCAGTGATTCTTTTTAAGTATCTTTTATGGTTTGCCAATTTCAAACTTCTGAAGTCATGCTTACACTGAAGCCAGGGCCACATTATCCAGGGGCCCAGAACTCCCATATTGTGTGAGTGTTGATGCCATGTGCTTAAACATTCCTGAACTTCTTCTGAAGGTCTCTTTGGTTTTGCAAAAATCAAAGACAAAAGAAGTCCCATTCAAATTTGCAGAATTTAAATAATTGTGTTTTATTATCTACAGAATTTCATAAATATTTAATGGGTACTGTAATGTGTAGATTCAAATCACATGTCTGAGTTGTACATAACTGTTTTTATTTTGTACTGGCAAATTTAGTATTCCATTCCTTATATTTGAATGTATAACATGTTTATTACTAAGTTCTGAAAAATTATTCTAAAGCAAAATAATTTGTAGATCATGTGTTTTTAATATTTTCTTTTTCTTTCTTTCTTTCTTTCTTTTTCTTTCTTCCTTCCTTCCTTTCTTTCTTTCTTCATTTCTTTCTTATTTTCTTTCAAAAGTGAGTAAAGAGAGAATGGGGCTGAAGATCATACTACACCCTGGACATGCCATTGCCTTAAAGTACACTTGATGTACTAATTCTTGAAGTTTATAATTTCATGTCATACATGCATTCTAACATGCTTTTCAGACTGAAAGGGATTACTGCTGCAGTTTCAATACTTCTCTTGAAGTTACATATGGCTGAGATTTCTAAAACAAAAACAGTATAGCAAAGTCCTGAAACAATTGCAGAAAGGCTCAGGCAACAAACATTTAATATAGAAATGTGCAGATAGGTTGAAAGAGCATTTTTCATTTTGCCAATAACCAATTTGATCCATGCAGCTTCTAATTGTTATGATGTGCATATACAGAATGTCCTCCTACTGCAGAACTTCCACACACACACACACACACAAAGTTCAGTTAAGATTTTTTTTTTTTTCCATTCATTTGCCAAGAGTAGAGGCACATGTCAGTTTTATGAATGCAGGGACATGGATATGAAACTTCTCACAGCCTTCATAATTTAGGTTACAATATTGTTTGGCCTTGTTAAAATTGTGAAGACTCAAGTTGTTTATTTTGTTTCATGTGTACATATCCACAGTAAACAATGGTTGTATATAAGACATAATAAAACATTTTTTCCCCATTGAATGTGTAGTTAAAACCTACATTATTTATGAAGATTCCAGTTTCATACTGTTTGTTCCATGCATTGTCAATAACTATTTCACAACAGTCAGTCAACAAAATGACCATTGTTCTTCCTGAGATATTATATTATGTTAAAATACTGAGCATTTCTACAGGTTTCAATGCACATGGAATCACCATCAGAGAGCAAGTATCAATTATATTGTATAAAATTTCGTTTAGCTATTTTTACACATAACTAACATCGTATGCATGGTGTAAAAGGAGTCAAGATCCCATTTCACATATGTACACAAAAATGCTATGAAGACCTGTCTGTGTTTTACTACTTTACTCTTTTTATACCATGAATAAGATGTTATTTATGTGTAAATAATAGCTAATTAGAATAGAATAATAATCAGGTTCGAGCCCTTACAGACCCGATGCACCTAGGCCTTAAGACAGGCCCTTTGTGCCCCATATTCTATATTAAGTTAAAAGGAGCCCTGTTCCTTCAACAAAGTTCCAGATGGCCCCCCATACCTAATTCCTAATTACCTCTGGGTCCAAAAGAAAAGGAACCCAGGTATAAATGGCAAAGTTACTATGTACAGTTGCCTTCTACCAGAGTTTTACTTAACTTGAGCCCTCCATAAAGTCCTTACTAGAGTCCCCTGTTGCGGAGCTCTCCTTGAACTCTGAATGACCTTCAATCTCAATCCCGCAGGATCAGGGGAAAACCTGTCAGTCCAGAAAAAGGAACCCAGGTTTAATGTCAAAGTTACTATGTATAATTGCCTTCTACCAGAGTTCCACCTGACTGGAGCCCTCCGTAGAATCTTTACTGGGGTCCCCTAATGTGGAGCTTTCCTTAAACTCTAAATTGCTCTCAATCCCGCAGGATCAGGGAAAACCCTCCGGGTCCAAAAGAAGGAACCCAGGTATAAATATCAAAGTTACTATGAATAGTTGCCTTCTACCAGAGTTCCACCTAACTGGAGCCGTCTGTAGAATCTTTACTGGAGTTCCCTATTGCGGAGCTCTCCTTAAACTCTGAAATACTCTCAATCTCAGAGTTTTTACTGAAGTCCCCTATTGCAGAGCTCTCCTTAGACTCTGAGTTATTCTAATCTCGATCCCATAGGATCTGGGGAAATATTTGGTCCACCAAGCAGAGCCCCTATACTTGGCAAGGCTAAATAAAAGTGGAAGGTCGCCCGGTAGCCCAGAGGGTGCCGTTGAAGACAGACTCACCCACTGCCATTCATCCATTAGGCACAGCACTCACACCATAGGATTCGGGGTTGTTTTTCAAGGTTTACACCTTTAGATCCGCTATGTTCTGCGCAACAGGGTCACTACTCATAGGATGTGGCTCTTCACCACGCACAGACGGTCTTGGGCGGAGAGTGGCTATAATCCACATCTACCGCCATTGGAGAAGAGCTAGAGCCCCCCTCAGGCCACCAGTGTCACCCCTCAACAACCTAGTGACCTCGGTATGGCCCAGCCAACTCCCCTTGACCCCATAGCTAATTAGGTTTTATGCAATATTATTTCATTTTTCAATGATCTTCTGTGCGATGAAGCATGTAGGAATACTCCGTGTTATAATATAAATATCTAAGGAAGAAAACTGTGTATTTTGTTGGCAAGTATTCCAGTCTTACGGGATGTAACACTGCAGATTAATATGGAGGTACTGATGGTATGGAGGAGATTTTGCTGCCTCAATCTCCAAGGTGATCAACCTCTTTGACTACCCTGAAGAATGAGGCAATAAACTCCTCTGAAACATTGGTACCCATATACCATTCTACATGGCATTGTGGATTCAACATCAGCAGCAGCAGCAGCACTGTGAGAACTTCAAATCTTGCACAGTAACAATGTTTGGCACTACATGGCTATCTAGTCATTTCCTTTGTAAACAAAATTTGTTTTACCTCACTATAACAATAGTGAGGCAAACAGGATATATGACTATTGTGAATGGAGTGAAGGACCGAGAATTGAATTAGCATCGCCTAATGGTTGAATGCAGGTGCTCAACAACACACTCAGCCCAGCCCTCACGCAAGTGGCAGTGAAGGCGGCAGCAGGAAAACCAGTGGGGTTGGGAGAAGTCGGAACTGGAGCCTCTCAAGAAACATGGTCACCACCGGCCAAGCAACGAACAAATTGAAGATGCGCCTATGCTGTCAGTTAGAACTGTTAATCTGAGAAACCAAGACCAGATGCTGGCTGGAGGCAAGTCTTTGGACTGCTGCGAGCCAGTTGTGTCCATGGTCCCAGTAAAGATTAAGCAACTTAAGCATTTAGTCCCTCCTGCTCCATGAGCATCTACAGTGCATTGTGTCCTGGGCTAGCCCAGACCTGAAGCCCGAAGAAGTCCGAAATTTGGAGGAACTAGTCTTACAATTCTGAGAATTTTTGCAGCAAATAGTGGAGACTATAGTCGGACCGACAGAATTCGCCAACGTTTAGATACAGCCGATCTACAAGCACCAAACCCCCCCCCCCCCCCCCCCCCCCCCCCCCTCGTAGGCTGCATTAGTTAAGCAAGGCGAGGTAAGCGAGATGCTGAAGGACGTGACGAGTGAGTCATGACTGAGGCTTCTGATCTTTGCCAGTCATGCTAGCCCAGACAAAGAACTGCGACCGTCGTGTTTATGTAGACCACAGAATGGTAAATGATGTGACCATAAAAGATTATTTTCCTCTTCCAATGACCGATTATATCTTTCATATACTTACCGGAGTCTCGACCTTGAACTTGAAAAGTGGCTAATGGCAAGTCGACCTGCATCCCAACGACAAAGAGAATACCTTTTTTTTTTTATTGTTCAGTGTCTGTGGCAGTTCACAGTTATTCACTTTGGTTTCTGCAATGTTCCGGCTACGTTTGAACTGCTGTTGGAGGGTCATACGGGGCCTCGCGTACGAACCCTGTCTAGTGTATTTGGATCATGCTTTCCTTGGCCAGACATTCCAGGAACGGCTTGAACACCTCCTGACAGTGTTTCAGAGGTTCGGCGGAGCTCACCTCACACTTAACGCAGAGAAGTGTGAGCTATTCCAGAAGAAACTGCAGTTACAATATTGAATCAGCGAAACAATGTGACCATTGACCCAGAGAAGTCGAATGCAGTAAAGGATTGACCGACACCGGAACACACGTACATAAAGGAGCTTCCTTGGGTTGTGTACATACTAAACGAGGTTCGCAGTTGGAAACGCTGAAAACTCACTACCGTCAACACAACGGACGAAAGAGAAGAGAACATCCAGTGGTCCTCAGACACTGAAGACGCGTCCACATCCCTCAAGTCGTTACCGTGTACTGCACCGATCTTATATTACTTAGAGCCGGGCGGAAAGTTTACTGTGGACACGGGCACGGGCAAAGAAGATATTGGAGGTCTCTCGCCCCAAAGGTCAGTAGTGGGTGGTGTCTTGCTGATCATCGTCAAGGGCAGAAGCACACCAACCTGGATGTAATATCGCCCATCCCTAGCAGCGCGCCCGCTCATGTGCAGGTCACGACGGCATATGGGAGAATGAAATTACACTTCCATCTTAACCTCAGGACTAAATAGAGACTAGTGATCTGCCTCACCCCCAGCCACCTCAACTCAACAGGCTCAATACCCAAGAATGGAAGGTTGGGTAGGTTCCACAGCCGGTCTGATTACCTTCTGACCCTGCCGGGTATCAAAATACAGTGTCTCGATTGTATTGCATGTAACACGGCTCTCAAAATAAGCTACACGTAAAGAAACGAATAAACAAATCTTTGGTGAAAAAAAATCGAAATAGTCTTATTCTGAAGCGCAAAAAGTTGTTGCAGTTTAAAGTTCCAGGACAGTAATGTTTTTATACTGTATTTATAATCCGAGACATTATTAGCTGTCTACTTTACATGGCTTTGACTATCACAGTTTTAGTACTAGTGGGACGTGCCTTTGTATATTTTCCAGAGCCGCTAAAATCAATGAAGTGAGCGAAGATCGATAATGCCAAAGAGTTGCCATACAACATACGACAGTGGTCGCTAGGATCGCTAGTGTCTCGTGCCTGTCATTTATGACCTTTGCTCGTGCCTACGGTTGCAATTTTCACCATTGAATGAGAGGAAAAAACGTGGCTTGTGGCCTTGTTATTGAAATTATTACGAATTAGAACTTTTGTGTTGTGTACAAGTTGCTTGAAATATATAATATAAAATATATAGTATATGTAATATATATTTCACCAAATGGTACAGGAAACATCAATGCACGTACAGCACACAAATTCCGTGATTACGAAGAGTATAGAATGATCGTGGTCATACGAACTGTGATTCGTACTGCAAAAACTGACGTATGTCGTCTGTGCGTTGCTGTTACCAGAACACGTGCTCGTGGATTGGAAACTAATATAAATGCCATGCATTTTTGGAAATCAAGGTTGGAGTTCGCATTCGGAAGAAACAAAAAAGGCATGGTTTTTTAAATTACTAGTCGTTACTGAGTAAATCTAATGATGTGCATTCAAAAACAAATTTTTTTTTAGCCGTACTTAACGAGTTACTGTTGCGGCTGAAAATTGGCGTTACTGGAGGTGGCAACATTACCTTTATTCATGAATGGGTAGTTACGTGTATTAAAATGTATTTTTGTAGTGCATGATGTTTACACAATACGTGGCCCTATTATTGGATGTCCATGTCATTTCCTATTAGTTGGTGTGTAGCAAAGCATATTTTCAAGAGATGCAAAATGGTGGCCTTCCATTGTGGTCAGTGTAAAGAATAAGATAAAATTTATTCGCATTCCATGCATCCTTAATAGGAGTAAGCGAAGAATGTAGAACATGTTAGGGCCTAATCTACCACTTTACTTAAATACAAATACGTACTTTTACGTTAGTCGTGAACAATTTTGTGGTACTTTAGTCATATGACTACTCAATTTTTAGCATGCAAGGTTTTTTTCAGTTTTTAATGAAGGCAGGTTCATGTTCAGACTAGAATTGAACATAATAGGCACTTCTAAAACGATGCCTTAAAAACTCTTGTATATCGTGATTTAAATTTGTTATGTTAGGGGAGAATATTATTGAATAACTTGGTTGTAGGATAGTATGTAATCTGTGCCATTTACGAGGCTTATTGTTCGTCATGTAGAAATTATGTATTGTGTTTGCCTGAGTGTATTGGAAATTATTCCATCCCCACAGTAAATTATAATGTGGAGGGTGCAGATACGCTTGCAGGTGCAGGAATATTGAACTACCTAAATATATTTGTACAACAGACCCCTGTTAGTGTTTCTTATTATTCTGCTGATTATTCTCGGTTTTGTTGTTGAGTTTCCTGAGTTGTACGTGAACGATTCCTATCCAAACCGTCAGTTTGCAAGCCTAATCTATACTGGCTGATGTCATTGGTATCATGTACCATTGCGTCCTGAAAGAGACCATCTTCAAAATTGCCCTGACAATGCACTTGCCAAATTGGAAAAGTGGCTTAAAGTAATAAACATACAAAACTTAACCATATGTGTCAAAGCAATAAAATATATTTATATTAATTTAAATATTGGTTGTAATAATGAAACAATCAAATTCTTTATTACAACAAAATTTCTTGGTGCACAAGTTGATAATAACTTAACCTGATAATAACATATCAAGTGTATGTATCCATAGATGTAGTTCAGTATGCTTTGCCATGGTGGCAGTTACAGGGCTTATGGCAACAGATACTTTATATTTTCATTTCACTAAGTCTTGCTGAGTTAGCTTCTGGGGCAGTGGGGCAATTTTTCAGGCAGCAAGAACATCTTTACTTCTAAAAGTGAATCATGACAATTTTACTTCTAAAAGAGAATCATGACAATATTGGCACATTTAAAGAAAAGTCTTTTGTAGGGAATTATGTATACAATTCATTACACTTAACTTTGGTGATGATTACATATTCTCATTGTTGATAACAAACAAATTCAGAAATATGCAGTATAGACCAGACATAGATGTCTTCCTTGTGTCGAAAGCTAACAATGATGTTGCCAGAAGGATATGTGTTGTACAAGGACAAGATGGGTTTTTATCTAAGGTTTAAATCATCAGCCTTGATGTAAAAGTACTTAAAAGTGAGCAGTGAAAGATTCTGTGTCTGTTCGTTCCTTGTATTTTGTTTTGATTAACTTAAATGATAAATTAATTAGCATGTGTGATATCAGAAATATGAACTATGTGACAAAGCAAAGTATTGGATTTGTTTGCCACCCACTGTTTAAGTCTCGGTGGCATAGAACAGAAATTTATGACAATGTTTAAGCAAACTGTTATGTAGAAACATGGAGTGCAAAAGTATACAAATTGTATGTTGTGTGTGCTTGTATGAAGAACAATACGAATCTCAATTGACACCTTTTGCAAACTCAAATATGAGGCGCTCAATAATAGTAAACAAAATAAAACCAAATACCTATTTTGTACCAGAAAAACAATCCACCCTACCTACATAAATACAGAAGAAGAACAGTTCAAAGAAGTAAATTCATTTAAATACATAGGAACAATGGTGGATACTGACAGTTCTATTGAGGAGGAAATTAAAGAAAGAATAGCAACAGGAAATAGGGCATACCATGTTCACAAAAAATTATTTTCATCAAAATTAATATCCTGAAACGTCAAACTACAACTCTATAACACATTAATTCGCCCAACAGTAACGTATGCCTCCGAAACTTGGGTGCTTAAGGGAAGTTTGACAAATAAACTGATGATTTTTTAAAGAAAGATCATGAGGAAAATATTTGGTCTGACAAGAACAGATAATGGCTACTGGAGAATTAAAACTAATCAAGAAATAAATGATATATTAAAAGGACAAAATATAATTAGGTTTATTAAAAAGCAAAGATTAAACTGGTTAGGCCATGTTAAACACATGGCTGAGGATAATATTGTGCAGAAGATTAAGAGATGGAAACCCTTGTCTAAAGGACCAATTGGAAGACCTAAAACACGTTGGGAAGATGATGTTTTGGAAGATATAAAGAGCATAAACATACGCAATTGGAAGAAAGTAGCACAGAATGGAGATAGTTGGAAGAAAGTGGTTGAGCAAGCCAGAACCTTATCGCTTCATGAGAAGAAGTGTACTTATATGGGGTTCATGTATGACCTGTTGTAATGTGTGTCTCCCCAATTTAGAATTGCTGCTACATGACCAAGGAAAGTAAAATTCTGTTGTTTTGTTTGACATGGCATAGTCACGGTTTTAAAAACAGTCAGGCAGAGATACGAGACATAATGTAGCAGTGACTGATAAAATATGAAATTGTCGTATGTACCCGTAGCTATATATATATGTTTGTTTATTTGCAGACTGCAAGGGCCAGTCCATTGAGACCCGTTGGAGATGTTACTGAAGCTGAGACACATCAAGCTGCAGATGTTGAAGTTATGGAGATGCATCATTGTGAATGAGAACACAGAGGGGTGCTGAAAGAATGCCAGTAGTTAGTGAGCTACTGATATGCTTGACAAGGTAACAGGATGGGTGTTATGTCTTCCTGACAATACTACGGCCAGGTCTGAGGGCCATGTGCCTTTTTTGTCTTTACAGCTATCATCAAACAGTAGGCTGATAAGGGTCAAACGGAGGGAAGTCTGTTCAGTTTTTCAATTTTTGACATCTTCTATGCGTTTCGAACCTCATAGGTTCATTCTCAGGATGGTTCGAAACATGTAGAAGACGTCAAGAATTGAAAAATCGAATATTGATTGTTGAGCTCACTGGAACACTGTGTTATGTGTGTAAACATTGAATTGCTCAAAATTCTCAAATAAGTGTGGTAGGTAATGATCCAGTAGCATGGAATAGAGGAAAATGCTTTACAGCATGCTTTGTTCAGGTCTTGAAGGGTTAGAACATGCATATCTGAATGTGACAGTGTTGTGAGCTGCCATACAGAT
>Ga0136643_10005883_pt1 | contig 17441 bp, 14 predicted proteins | sample TergutLab28metaG_FD_96883 | JGI IMG/M metagenome (GOLD analysis project Ga0136643, IMG submission 96883) | Labiotermes labralis P1 segment gut microbial communities from Petit-Saut dam, French Guiana - Lab288 P1 (version 3) (version 3) | ecosystem: Host-associated > Arthropoda: Insects >... | reverse complement strand
GCTTTAACCACTGCTGACATACAGCGAATAACGGCACCTTCACTTTTATGACAGTATTTGTTTTGTGGAGGGTTGTTGGCCTACACTCAACTCAGAGTTGGTGACTTATTGTCACACCCAGGTCAGTTTTCGGCTGAATACAGACAGAAATGGCTTCTTCACTTGCAAAGAATGCCACAAAAGCGAATGCCTTTGAAATCACACCACTAGAGACCATAAGGAAGGAGGACAATTGGAAGACCGAAGAAGCGTTGGCGCGAGCAGCTGTAACTCCGTAGACGGAACGGGTCAAAGGGTCCAGTCCTTGATGTTTATGATGATGATGATCGTGATAATTCCCTACCCTCCTTTTTCAACCATGACCAACAGCAGATATCCTGTTCCATCCACGGTTATAAAATTGTGAATTACCATAATGCAGTTGTGGAAAACATTCCCATCATTTGGCAGAAAATTGAAAGGGACCTGACTTAATTTAATGAGTGCAGGTCTTCATTGCCTTCAATTTTATTATTAGTAAAACGTAAACATTTCGGTTTTCATAATCACCATCATCTGTAGCCAGTTAGATTTCAAATACGCACATAAAGAAATATACCGATAGTGGGACTCGAACCAACATAGTTTGTTTCCAAAAGCTGTTGCTAACACACGTTCAACTGCCTTGGCTACATAAAGAAATATGCTGATAGTGGGACTCGAACCAACATAGTTTGTTTCCAAAAGCTGTTGCTAACACACGTTCAACTGCCTGGGCTACATAAAGAAATATGCCGATAGTGGGACTTGAATCAAAATAGTTTGTTTCCAAAAGATGTTGCTAACACGTGTTCAACTGCCTGGGCTACATAAAGAAATATGCTGATAGTGGGACTCAAACCAACATAGTTTGTTTCCGAAGGCTAGTGCTAACACGCGTTCAACTGCCTTGGCTACATACAGAAATATGCCGATAGTGGGACTCAAACCAACGTAGTTTGTTTACAACGGCTACTCCTAGCACGCGTTGAACTGCCTGGTCTACACCTGCTGACAATAAGAACGAAGGGTCCGGTTGACTCATCCATCCTTAGTAGAAGAGCTAGCTAGCTAGCCTCGTGCCTGGGAAAGTTAATGTAGTTTAATTAATGTTTTAATTTGAAATTAGGCAAATGTATTTTTGTTTTCGGTTAATATAAACGCGGTGTGATTGACTGTAATGAATGGAGACAGAGAAACGCCACGAATGTGCAAATATGGGGAAAGAAAAATGACTCAAATTATGTTTGCAACTGTACATCACGTGACTTCCAGTTCGGGACTTAGAAAATTTTGGACCGATGGATTTTTGTTCGACTGAGTGTACAATACCTCTTTTATTTACCAACAATTAATGCACACTTTTCGTAAGCTAATCACCTTTTAATTCTGACATGTTTCAGCATTAGTCTACACCGTCTTAGGCAGTTCTCGACTGCTTTTCGCAAAACATCAAAACAACATAAGCAATTAATGATTGCAAGGTCACAGTTTTGGAACAGAATTCACACATGTTAGTACCAGCTGAGGACTCTAAACTGGTGTATACTAAAATATTTAAATGATTAAAATGTTAACCAAGTCTTCACATTTGAAAGCAAAATCTTGAATGTTCTTAAATATACCACTTTTTTACTATTATTGAAGCACTTCAGTTATGGTGATGTTGAAGAGTTTAAGAAGTTAAAACACTTAAAATTTTGAAGACTGTAGACTGTCTGTCCACCGCATGCGGAATGTGGTGTGTTGGCATCTTTACAATTTCCTACTTTATCTCAAAAACTGTGTACATTCCAGTGGATGCAGTCAAAAGTTTACATTGTTCTCGTTGTGTGTCTGTGGTACAGACATGCAACAGTCAAAGGAAGATGTAAAATAAAGCCACTATAACTGGTCAAAAACTGAAAGTGATTTTAGAGTACTAAAATGACAACTAAACTGATTAAAAAGCAAATACTCTGTTATTCTGATATGTGGAGGTGGGAATGACTGATCAATTACTGACAGTTCTCCAAATTTAAGGTATCTTAAGACACTCTTGTTGTTAGTATCCAAATAATAACAAAAGAGTAAAGATTATACACATCAATCATGGAACTGTTTGAAACATTAAACAAAGTAGCAAATTACCTACAGAGGTCATCACAATATACTTTCTGCAAAAATGCAGACACCATATGACAACCGTAAAATGAACAAAGAATATTTATTGTCCATGTGAAATATTACTTGTACAATGTACAAATTCTTTGATGCATGAAGGGATCTGTTTACATAGGTACCACAATCTGCAAAGATACCTACATAGCCAGACACAACGGTTTCCCACCTACAATAATACAAAAGCTAAGACACAAGATAAAGCATAAGACAAAACACACCACACCCCATACAAATATGAACAAAAACAATAAATGGGCAACATTCACCTACATTTCCCCGCACGTACGAAAAAACACAAACTTGTTCAGAAACACAAACATCAAAATAGCATTCAGATGCCAGAACACCATAGGCAACCAAATCAAACCTCCAAAGGACAATGACACTCCACCCCACAATAAATGGGGAATCTACCAACTAACGTGCAATACATGCAAATTAGCATATGTAGGTCAAACGAGCTGCAGTCTAAAAATACGTTTCCAAGAACACATTAAATAAATCAGGAGCAACAACCCCCAATCAGCATTCACCTTACACATTCTACAAAACCAGCACGAATATGGCCACATGAACAATATACTGACCTTACTAAAGCCGTTAAATAGACCAAACATGTTCATTCCATACAAACAGTACTATATCCAAGCCCTCTACCAAGGCAAACTCATCCCCAAGCAATACCCAGGTGAAACAAACCCGCTATTTCAGACGGTCATTAACCCCCAACCCCCACATACCGCATAATAGACCAGATGTGCTTCAGCCAGCAGCCCAGATACCACCCCAGCCGAACCGCACCCTGACTCCAACACACAACAACCCAAGGTATGTACAATCTCAGATACACAGCACCAACGAACACTAGCAGCATATCATATTACATACCCAATAATGTATCACACCACATGCAAGAAAACAGTATGAGCAACATGCAAAAGTTCACAACGGTTAAAATCAACAGACACACATTGCTTGCTGCAACAAAGCAACAAAACATATCACACCAAACACACACCACTAAACACCAAAATTTACACTAACGCTAACTTCTCCATCGTTGCAGAACAATACAGCCAATGTGGCAGTTCAACAACATAGTCACAAACTCCTGAAGATGGACACATTAATGCCCGAAACATGTTGAGTATCTAAGAAGTAAAGTAAATATAACAAGTGACATCTAGTTAGTCTCTTATTCTTCAACTAACATCAGTTACCTACGTACCTTTACGAACATCCACCATAGATAAACTCCTCAATTGTGAAAGAAGATATGTTTTCATTTCCAGACAAACACATGATCTTACTGTCGTATAATTTAACACCAAATACTGAAGGTAATTCTAGGTACTGAAATCTAGTATGCACTGTCTAAAGACAGAACTTTTCTGTACATGTGTATGTATTGACATGACAGCAAATCAAAAAAATTTGGAACAGAATTCATCACATAGAAACGAAGTGTGCAGCATGGGGCAACCACCTTAACCCCACACCACATACCAAATGCCAATTTCTTTATAAAATTTATGCTCTTTTTCATAACCAGTTTTCAGTAACAGCTGTTTACTTATTGTTTGTCTTATGACTGACTACTAGTATCTGATCTAAAACTCTTGAATGATAGGATCACTGATGAATGACAAACCGAAAGATATTTGGAAGCATTCACGGTCCAAATTAGGTACTACCCTGGAAGCCGTGACAGAAACCATGAAAATCTTCGAACAAATAGTCAGATACAAACTAAGCACCTGAGTACCAAGCATTACCATATCACCCAACTTAACCAGTATGAAAGTTGTTATTTAAGCTCACTACAATAAACAGTGAAAGTAAGTATATGCTTTAAAAATAATTATACCTTGGACCAAATATGTCAGAACACTGTTGGGTGAAGAAGGTCAAAGGGAAATGGTCTCCAAAAACTTCAGCAGTTAAACTTGAAGTCTGGTAGAAGCCATATTCTGTGCATGTTTGGTACACCCACTGCCGGCCTAGAAAAGAAAACCTTCTTCAAAATGTACATTCTTTAAGGTTCAGTTTTTAATGTTCCAAAGAACCTACAGTATCCACATAAGAATGTCTGAACTTTGGGTGACAGAGAAATATTTTTGGTTCTAAATGAAATGACTATAAGTGTGCACTCTTGAAGCAAATGAATCAAAATAACACAATCTTACAATGAGAGTGAAATTTTATCTCAAGTCTGCAAAACCTGGTGAAAGAAAAGTGAATAGCAAAAGCTTCCTGTCCTGACGATACTTGAGTTTCTGTAAAAATCAGATGCACTATGACTATCAACCACTGGTTAAGACACTGCCATGCATATTTCACTCACACACCACTGAAATTTCATGACAGTGCCTGGTATCTTATCAAAATTATCACATATCTCAGTGTCATATTTTGCAAACTGAACCTTATACCTGTCTAAATTGAAAGCTTAAAGTTTAAAAAAGGAAAAATATGAATGTGATTATGTCTAATAAATAACAGCTGGAAAATGTTAATACAGGACATCCTAAGTCCTTCATCATCACCACCATTGTCATCATGTCATCATGTTGTTGTTGTTGTTGTTGTCATTGTTGCTGCTGCCATCATCATTGTCATTGCCTTTATTGTTTTATGAGGATAATGAGAACAAGAACAAGTGTGTCTGAGACAGAGAACAAGCTGTGGCAAACTGAATAAAATGATCATTCAGATCCCTACTCTCAGGGGTCAATGCAGGGTTCACAATCTTACTGAAATAACAATAGCAGATTTATTTGACAGGACCTGTGCATTCTGTACAGCTTAACATAAAATGCAACAAATACATCCCGCCTGTACTTCAACAATGTCTAGCAGATAAAAGTCTTGCCACCACAAATTTAAGACAGTGAATGAAAACAGTTTTACCTCCACTTTCAGCAGCTTCACAGAGCCAGTCTGTCTGACTCAAGTCGGTGATAAATTTATCATACTTGTAATCTAGGCATTCCTTATCATATTGTTTAAGGATCTTCTCATTCACCAATGAGTACCGTTTCACAGGTGTCCCAAGGCTTTCATTAACCATAATATCACACACTGTATCAAGCGTCAAGTTGAAAGTTCCTCCTTCAAACTGACGATTGTCACCATTGTACTGCGCTACTCCTGCAAAATTCCCTGCTAAGCTTTCATACAGATTTGACACATCATTCTTCTCCAACACGTCAATGGAATCACAAAGTCTGAAACAACAAGGTGGTCTCGTACTGTAACCACAGCTGAGTGTGAACATCAATTTATACCAGCACTTCACTGGCAAACTTAGTGTGGTTTCATTTAAAGTAAGAAACAAGATCTGTGGCAAAATAACTTAAAACAAGTGACATTTTATATGTGAAACAAATCCTGTAAAGAACACTATTCTTTAACAACTTCAGGAAAAGTGTGATGGAAATGCAAAACAATATGACACAACTGAGAACCCACACACAAATACACATTTCAAGCTGAAAGTTTGTAGAACACACTCACAACACCATCATAAAGACAGTAAACTAATTTATAAAAGATACAAATCAAGTTTATCTCAAGAGTGCAGAATGGTTTGTGACCAAAAACATACTTATTAGTCATGATAATACCTGTACACCTTGTTAAGACTTGAGCAACCCACTGACACAGAATTCTTTTGTTTTGAAGAGGGCTTCTTCTGCACCTTGGGAATCAGCTTTCTGTCTCTGTTTCCCAATCTTTTCCCAGCTTCCGGGGCTGCAGAGCTAGGTCTCAAACTAGTAAGTCTCCCCCATGTTAGTTATTCATATTAGTCCAACATAATCCCTTCCATATTCTCAAATTGCTGTTCTTATTCAGCCCTGATACTTACCTGAATATTTCATTAACAGTCTTATGGCCTAATGGATCTTTCAATAGCATGTTCAGTTCTTGTGTAGCATCCATAGTAGCAGACACACAAGAATCATTAGATATGGCCAGATCATCTTCAACTATCCTGTAATATTCTGAAACACACATCAGAAATACTGTTAACAATTATCCGTTAACTCCCTTGACTGCGTGTACTATTATATACCCAACACTCAACATTGTATCTGGGACAACAGCGTTAACTTCTGACACATGTTTCGTCACAGCCCACGCAGTCACACTACTCCTTTTTGTATAGTGTGTCAGCTCTTCCATAAGAATGCAGATGCCACAAAGAAACTGATAAAGGGACATGTATGTAATAATCAAAATGCACCATAAATAAAAAAATATGGCAGGGTATATACAGGATTCAAATGACTAAAGATAAGATTGAAGTGGCAGGCTCTTGTCAGCATGGTTAAGACTCATAAACCTTCAGTTCCATGAAAGGTAAGGAATTTCTCATGTCTCAAACCTCTCATAAATTCTTCAGTGACAATTATTCCTGTTCCTCTTTTCAGTCTCACCCTTAATATTCAACAACAATGGAAGTCCACCACACTATTCATACATGGAATACTCTGCAGTTCATGTATCAAACAGTTGTTGGGAACTGATTTGCATTGTGCTTTATTGCTGTTGTATTTTTCCTTCATAAATAAAAAAAAACCTTACTCAGACCTCTTTTTATGGGACCCCATCAACCCTATTTTTTCTAAACATTGGAATATATTAAATTACCTGCTATACAAAATAACATCCCCAAAGACCAGAATCCTCTGCATCATTTTTAAACTGTTGTAAACATACCACTACTGGTATGCCACACACTGTTTATTGGGACGCAGACTTAATAAAAAATTTACAGTGTTCTCTCTCTCTCTAGTATGTATGAAAGTAAAGGATTCTGACATTTTAGCCTAATCCTCAAGAGATGATAGGGCAATGAAATCTTTCTTTGTTCTTCATCACTTCATGAATGGAAGATTCGTTCTTGCCATACAACCTGGCAATCTCTACATATGATTTTTTTTCTATTTCCATCATAACCAGAATTTTCACTTTCTCTCTAATGGAAAGGACTTCACAGATTCTCTTAGGCTTATAAGCACTACCAGCATCACTACTCTTATGCTTTGGGGCCATTATTATGGTAAATAAGGGCTTTCTGAACAAAAACACTGTGATAATGCAGCAACTAATTTGAACAGTGAGAATGCTAGAAGCAGAATGGTGACAAGTTTGCAGAAAAGTGTGGGTATGGGGAAAAAGGGAGATGAGTCAAGTACTGGGAGTATTTGGGCTGCTGGATTTCACCATGTTACAGTCTGTTCTCGCTTGGCGTGTGTTTTGAAACTTATGAACCATTTATTTCTTCAATTCTCCAATTTTTGGGGGGTCGCGGTAAACTGCAGATAACTGAAACCACAGGTACTGAATCTGCGAGTATGGGGGTCTGCCTGTATATAAGTAAGGATAGAAGTTCTAAAAAGTACATAAATCACAAGTCACATATATTTGCTAATACACAGACTTCAGACATTACATAACCCATCCCTGCTTTCAGCCAGTCTCTCAAATTTCAGATTTTTTATTTAAATACAAAAAAATGGCGGTACCCTGAAATTGTTACATTTCATTTAGTGGCATGCCAGCTATAAAGTCTGAGAACCCCTGCTCTACATCAATGCTGTGAACACCCCAAACCTCACACTTTCTACATCACTTTTGTATATCTTTAATATTCTGAGAACACTGACATCATTGTTGGTTTCTTTCTGTCCCTTAAGACACACTTTCAGTCTTTAGTTTACCTATAAGTTATGAACACTTGTCAGTATGCTTTCACATTGTTTGGAGTGATGAATTCAATAAATTTCGTTGCATTTTCAAATATGCAACATTTATTTTTATTCAGATTATACCTTAACATGAGTTGGTGTCCCAGAAACAGGGCCCAATCACAGAAAGTGTAAGAAATTTAAAGAGTTGTAAAATATTTTCACTCCTATCACAAATAACAACTTTCCAAATTGAAAACACATACCTTACACATCAGAAATCAACAGTACACATATCTGTGAAGGTGGAGATAACAGCTTCCTCAGGGTTATCAGTACCTACATACCAAACCACAAAGAATCACATCCCAGAATGCAGTAATCTTCCAGAACTTTGTTTCACTTTCATTTGTTTTAGTGTGCAATGAAATACAACACTGCAATTCTCCTAAATATCTCTACCTGTCGCTTTAGTGGTACATCAAGTATGCAAAGTGATGACAACACAATCCTAAACTTACATTTAACTTCAAAAGGCATACCTCTGAAGTCTGCCTTCGCCAGTAGTGGTGCACTTGCTGACACAGCTCCATGAATTAGGTGAGGATACTTGGCCCGAAGCCAAGCAGCAAGGGCCCCTGAATATGATCCTCCAAATGCAATCCACTTAGTACCATCAGGAATTTCGTACTTCACTGTCATGGCTTCGATGAAGTATGCAAGGTCTGCAAGAGCCTGTTCACTGCTCAGGTAAATCAAATTCCTTGAACTCAGGTCTCTGCAAGGAACAATGCCTGTCAATCCTTATACAAGATGAGATCTTCATGCGCAGTTGTGAACAAAGCACTATTTGAATTACTAACAGAAATCTATTTAATACATCCAGTTATGATCACTATGGATGTCTGCAAAAAAATACTGAGGAAAATAATCAAAAGTGGGAGAAGAATTACAAGAAACATGGAGAAAATTATGTAACCAGTTGATTATAGGTGCACCAGTGAAGCGAATACCATCAGCACATGAACATAATAGAAAATTTTAAAGAATGCCCATCAGTCAATTGTGTATAGTCTGTGTTAGTATACTCTGGTCACACTGAGAAGGAGAAACATCATCTTCAGATGTGTGCACATCAGAATCAGGGCTTAACAACAATCCTTGAGCTGTATCCTGTTCATCAAACTCTGCTCTTCAGAGCCATCCTTACCATCTTGCACTTCAAAGGAACAAAATAAACTGCACTGCATGTCCAACAATTTTGAATTAGGAAATGTACTTCATTCACAGACTCATGCAATGCTATATTATCTAGAGCAAAAGAAAAAAAGGAATATTGCTTCCTGTCCAATTATTTGGTCTCAGAAGAGTGCAGGTTACCAGATTTTCTTATCTCTCATTTGAAACGAAACAGTAACAGTCTTCTGAAGGACATGCTGTTGCAACAAAATTAAGAACATACGATGCTTTCTGAAAACACTGTCACAAGTATGTGACTGAAAAAGTGATTAATGCGGATATTAGCCCACATAACATGTGACTATGGTTCCAAACCCAGCAAATCACAGGAACATCATATCTCAATTCCAACAAGCCTGTGAGAGTGCTGAAGTATCTGGCTAATAATCAGAATGGTGCAGGAGTGCAGACATTTCTAGAAACCTACAAGCCACCTCAAAACTCTGGGTGCCAGACGGGTGACATGAAAGTCATTCCATGCTGAGCTCCACAAATATTAGGCACCACCATACAAAATCTAGTTGCCATGGTGAACCAGCACCTGGGATTGGTGCACCCCTCGTATACAGGTTCTGCTACATACATTGTAATTCCCCATCATATAGCCATTTGCACTCACTGGAATATAGAATAACATAATGAATTTAACTGACCTTGTGGGATGACTTGCACCATAATACCGATGTTCTAACATAAAGCAGAGAGCATTGTAGCGCTTAGCATACTCTATCCACTGCGCTGTTACCATCCATGTAGGATCAGCAGCACCCTCACCACCAATCATAAGGAACACTGGGCCACCAGGGACATAGAAACTGGCATTGGTGAAGTATCTCTAACAAAGACATTATATATAACATGTCTTTCTTGAACTGAGGTACATGCATTTAACAAGCAAAAGAAAAACATTACATTATATTAAATTTTGACACTTAAATTCTCAACACACATGTAAAAAATTTCATACATGAATATCTGTACACAATTCCATAATGGTTACTAATTAACTACAGAATTAAAATAAAAATGATACCTACGAAAAAGAAACGTCTTACAACTGATACATTAAACTCATCAAGCCAAAGACTAAAACTGCACTTCAAACATAGACCTACTTACAACACAAAGAGACTTAGCATGCATGAAAGGATGATATTGAAGTCCATCATAGAGAAATGATTGTGAAAGTGAGGACTGGTTCAGCTGACTCACGATAGGATTCAACGGGCAGCGCTTGTGAGCACGGTGCATAACGGATGTCTGGGTTTTGTGAAAAGCAGAAGTCTTCAGGGTCAAAAGGGACTTGGACTGAAGAAAATGTGAAGAGTAAAGGATGTTCTTTACTTAGTGTTATTTAATATTACTGTGCCATTTCACACAATTATGCAAAGCACAACTGTGTGCCACCACAATAATATTTTGGGTGTCCGGAACTCAGCACACCACTGCCCTGCCTGAATAATCACTGTACATGACACACTCCAAACAAGAATTTTGCTACTCACCTGTTCCCATGTTCGTGGTATAGTTGGATTGAAATGATCTAGTTGCTGGACAAACCATTCAGCAGGAGGCACAGTAATATTGGGTGCTGCTTTGGGTGACCCCAGCATTCCACCACGTCCTCGACCTCTGAAGAACGTCTTCCATCCTTCCACTTCACCCAGCAGAATAATGACAGATATACTCAGAACAGTGAAACCCAGGTTCTTATTTGAAACCATGTTGCAATGCTCACTCAAATACTGAAAACCATATTACAACATAAATACTAAGAAACATAGGAAATTTACTGAAGAGTTGGTATACATTATGAGAATACAAAACATGAAAAATTCACATTTCTTAACAAAAAAAAAATTACCAGGCAATATCATAGAGCACACTGAACAACTAACAGGCAAAATTTTACACAAAAGTATACATGTGACTCCCATTATATACAATCTTGTGATCTGCATTTTTGCACATGTTCCGCAATATTTCAGCTTTCTACCTTCACCACCTGAGCTATGTAACATTGATATTCCAGCTACCCACTAAATCCTCCTGCCAGCTGCCTCAAGCAAGATCTAGTCTCACAGTTAAGATTTAGACATTTTAAATTCACTTTTTTTTATTCTGCATAATTATTGACTGCTCTTCTGCCTTAATGTGCAGGAAAATTACATGTATTAATGCTTAATTTCATCCTGAAATGTCAAAATTTTGCATGTTCACAAACACAACCCCCATCAATCACTTCTTTTTATTTCAACTAAATGCACATAAAATTTTAACCCTTATCCTGCTAACATGGAGAATATGGTGAGCTGCTAATAATGCCAGCAGATGGCAGATGGGATTTAACTCAGCGCTTAAAGGGTTAAATTCATATAAATTATCACCAATTACCTACTACATGTTGCAGTGTTTGTTACACCATCTGCAGGGAGACCTCTGTGTTACTTGGAATAAAAAAGAGTGATTGACTGCAAGAATGCACGGAGTGGAAAGCTTCAAAACAACCCCTACTAGTATGTCATACATTTCCTGTTTACACATTTTTTTACACATGAGGCAATTTTCGGGAATGCGGTCACTAAATATAATGACAGTCATCTGAACTGAATATTCCACACATTTACAGTTCATGTACACTGTAAAGGTGAGTACGGGGAGGGTTGAAACCCCTATCAGTAGCTCTATAAATCAAAATGGAGACATAAAAAATGATTTGGTAAGCTGGGTGAAGGTGAAAATTCTGTCTCCTCTACATGTTGGGGACCCAATTCCTTTTCCTATAGGTCACCTGCTAGAAGTTTTGTATTACGGCTCTAGAAAATAGATTCAGTGCAAATCAGAAAAAGAATTATGACTTGAATAAAATGACATTTCCTAGCTTCAGTTTAAGTCACAGAAAATTAGTTTGGGTGAACACAATTTGAGCCTAGATAATGAAAATGCCCCAACACCACTTTAATAATCTCAGTGATTCTTACTGCCCTTCTTTAGCACTAAAAATAGGTGAATGAACATGAAATACAGAGCACTGGTGACATAATACTGCCAGGGGAAAACCACAGTATCCATAGAAAACCTTACACCTACAGTTCACATAAATGGTAAGAAGAACCCATAGTATCAACAATGCTGACATCAAATCCCCCTAGCAGGCATGATCATCAGCCAGGTGTAGCTGTGTCCTCTCCTCACAGGCTATCTGCCTCAGATCCACCTTTAACGTTACCCTTCCATCTCCTAAATCTTCCCAATAAATGTTTTCAACGAGATTCCCCACCAAACTTCTGTATAAACTTCCAGTTTCTCCCATCCAGCCATGTACTGAACCCATCTAGCCTTCTGGATTTCATTATCACAATAATTTTAAATGACATGTAAACATATCAAAGTCCCTCATCCCATACCTCATCCTCCGTACGTCCAAAGAATTTCCTGAACAATTCGTTTTGATGCACAGTACTAGTAATTTATGTTCCCCTCAAAGTAACATACCTCACTTCAAAACCATAAATAACTGGCAGATTTACTACTATGTACATCCTTATTTATCATAAGTTTGGAAAGAAGTTACTTAAATCAATAATAATAATTTTCATTCCACTCCTAATTTCACCATAAAACTTCTTCCTGTGTTATTCTAAGATATTTCATCATCATACAACTGGCAGAGTTTTAGGCCACATGACCCTGTTCTAGTCCCACTAAGAGTCTAGTCAACTTTTGAGAGGTCCTCCTTGGCTTCGTTGTCCACGTGGTTCATATTTCATAATTAAAATTAACCCAGCTGCATACGAGGGCAATTCCAAAATCAACCTCCGATTGGTTGGTAAAAAGAAACGCGTTGTCATAGTGCCAAAGCACACGCTCAGTAGTAACAAGTAACCCCAACTTCTTACCTAAAGACAGAAACAGAACCAGTTTTCAAACTTCCATATTTACTTATTTTTTCATAACCCTAGATGCTGAACAAAGCCAAGAAGATAAACTGCCCTAACATAAATACTTTATGAACATTTGACATGAACTAACCTGGCTTATGGAGGGGCCCAATGGAGTGCTTTCATGGTAATCATGACTATATGAATTTCATAATAAACGGAATATGTCTCAGAAGACACTGCAATATGTAACTGCCAAATAAACTTGCTGACCCACAACAGATGTTTGTTCTCCTTTGTACTTCTACATGAAGACATCATAAATAGTAAGATAGATAAGGCATGTGCTGGGCAGATTTTGTAAACTTTGTTATCACAAACTGACTGTTCAATGCCAACAAGTACAGATAAGCCCTTGAAGAAAGAGCTCTATAATTGCATAGATTCATACAAGGAAGCCATTTTAGCTTAAACATAAACATGTGAAATGACCTCAAAGCATTAACCTCTGAACCGACTGGCATGTTCTTTTATGTAACACCATACACAGGTCAAGGCACAGGAAGCCACAATATGGACATCCCCACTCTTCTACTTCCCATAATCAATAATACCAACAACACAAGTGTCAAGACTGACACACAAGATGAACTATCTTAAATAAGTACAACTAACCATCCTTCAGGCATCAGAACCAGAAATTTAAACTTAAAGGAGAATCATTCAGTCTCTTGTAATATAAAGTTTTCCACTTCATCCATTTAATCTCTCTTAGATTCATATATTTTCCTTACCATTTTACTTTCAAACACTATTACCCTATAAATTTTCCTCAAATTACAATAGGTACCAGGTGAGTCCTGGAGGTACAGCAGCTGGGGCATGGTGTTAACCACCCAACCCCATCTAGAGTGGAGGTCTTCATAGCAGTTTAGCAGGTGGATTTGTTTTACTTTTCTCTCCTGATGTAAGGGGCCATTTGTATAATCTATTTGTATGGCTATATAATAGCCTCTTACTTGACAGAAATATGAACCCACAGACGCATGACACACACACACCACACACACATTTCTTCATGATCGGTATAGAACATCACCTTCTACAGCCATGTATATCACAAACTGTCAAAAATGGAATGTAACACAATACATGACAAACAACGAAGAATATTATAACTACTAAATAAAAACATCAACATATAACAAATAATTATTAACATGGAAATAAAAGGAGTTCCAAGAAGAGTTCATGACATATACTTGCTATATTGTATATTTAGATCCATATAGCAATGCTAGCAAGAATTACAAATGAAAGCTTAAATAATTTAGCAACTGATTTCATACATAACTTCCACTACTACCAATTCTAACAAAGTTAAAATAGGTTTTCAATGTTTTAAACAATCTCCATATCTGTCAATGTCAACATATAAAAATTGTTCAACACATAATATGCATGTTTGTTTTTAATCTGTCACCATACACAATTTCACACAGACCTACCATTTTTTTTCAATGACAGATTACTTATCACTGACAAAGCTAAATAATATTTCCACCAGTTACTATGTTGTACATTCTATAAAAATAATACCTGACAAAGTTGAAAAATCTTTCCCAGATAGCACTTGGGTGATTTAGGTCTGAACAGCATTTGAAACAGTCTACCACGTGTATATGTTGAAAAACACTGCATATGAAAGGGTAAGTTCCTATTTCTTATTACTGTAACTGGCCTTCAAGAAAATATGTATATTTCAAATGCAAAGACTTAGAGATGAGCTACAAGTGTGCAAAGAAATATGAGTGTTGAGAAATGAACACTACAGTTGATTAATAAGATTACGGAGCTGGAAGTATGGGAAGTGACTTCAGTTTTGGAAATGCCCCTTCATCCAATGTTACGTTGATTTAGTTTACCTACCTTTGCTTAGTGTACCTTATGTTTATAAGTTTACTGGCAAACCTTTACTAGTGTGCAACATGAGTCAGCAAGTTGGGTCAAAGCAGCTTGACACATGATAATTCTTTTACAATGAATTTAAAATGACACAGCATCATTAAGGTGGAAGATGGAAAGTTTAGGTGTCCAACCTTCATGTCACCTTCACTCACATTATGCATGTCATTTCACAAAAAGGCTTCTGAGACAGTCATGGTGGTACAGCCAATGGGCAAACATCTGACATTTCATTTCATGCAGCCATTTTCAAGGAACATGGTACATATTCTAGGGTGGATGAAATGAAGGTACTAAATTTCAGCTTTAGTTTCTTCAGGTTTATTTTAGCTTCTGGATCTGGAAGTCCCTGGTTGTTTCACGTGATGATAATCACGAATAACCACCTCAGTTTTTTAACCTTCAATACACTCATCAAAAAATGTCACAAAAATTATAAACTGTTACAACGAACAGTAAAAGCAAAACTAGTTCCAAAGAAAATCTACTGACAACGGATACCATACATATGCCTCAAAGTATGTTAATCACTAGGCCCATACCAAAATTATTTCCATCAACCTACCCATCCAGTTTTCATACATTTTCCGCATCTCGTGTATGTTTCACAAACTTGGAGTGGGTTACAAAGGGGGTGCACAGAATGTTAATTACTCCAAAACGATGACGTTCCGCTTTCATACAGTATTAATAACACGACGACTAAGTTGAGTTTTTGTACAGTTTTAATCACTAGAGCAGATTTATTACCACGGAGTTCTTCAACAAAAGTCACTTTTATAATGTTACTGACTGCAAAAAATTCTAGCAACAGTTTCCTGTTTTCACTGCTTATGAAACTCAGCACAAATGTATACCATACGATAAGGTTATCTGATATATTTTAATTCAACAAGAATATATCATAAACATACACCAGCTACTTACGTATACCACGGTCTGTTGTCAATCCATATGGACACACAACACCATCCTTCTCATCCTTCTTGTACCCACTGGTCACCACAGTTAATAGCTACAGGCTGCCAACTGACCGTGATACCAACCAAAACGAAAAATCACGGAGTAGTAGAAGATGGAATCTGTAATTTCTCATTGCATTTCTGGTTCCATTCTGTTATTAGAATCATACGAGTTTTTTTTTTTTTTGCATTTTTCCTTACGACCATGTAGCCTTTTGTAGTCTGTGAACGAACTACAGAGGTATCTGAGTTACTGTCATTAAAACCTGAAATTATTATTTGATTGGTCCCGTGCAGAAAAATCTTCCTAAAGTACAAAATATGTACGACCGTTTCTATATGAGATTTCAAACACTATTTCAGTAACTGTAAACGTCAAGGTAATATCCTCGTCCCTTGAAATAATTAATTTTCGTTTAGCGCCTCTGCAAGATTAATATATCCGTGATTTGTCGTACTCACAGTGGCGCTAATGAAGATTCACGTCTTACGGATGTTACGTAATGTGCTACTGGTAAATGGTTACCAGCGTATCTTCTTGGACTGTTTGATCCTGAAGATGAAGAGAGTGCAATGTTTCGAAACGCCGCTAATTATGTATCAGAAAAAAAGGCATCACATCCCAGAAAACTTGAATAATCCATATATATTATCTATGTATCAATCATCGTATACGATTTATGATTAATCATTTGTGTGTATTGTGCACAAATATCTTTCGTGGAAGTTAAATGCAGGACCACGATATAGTAGCAATAAAAGGCAGTAAGTTATACTTATGCTTCATTCAGTGCTACTGTATGGAGCTTCACCGAAAAAAAAAAAAAGAATGCTTAGCACGCATGTTCAGTGAGATAAAGACTTCAGTTTGGCCGTTACGGGCTATAATGTATACTAATATGTGAGTGAAAGCGTTATTTCCTCAAATCATAGCAACCGATGGAATTTTAAATTTTTTCTTTGAGGTTTCGGTGGATATTGCATTACTCTAAGTATAATCTATAGTGTAAATTGTATTACTGTCGTCGGTAAAATGAAAACAGTTTGCATACCACACGAACCAGAATGGAATTGATTTGACGACTTTTAATGCGTGATATTAAAATCCAAATTTCACTGAAATCTTTTCAGCAATTTCTACGTCAGACACACAAACACAGAAACTAATAGGACACACCCTTTGTGGCTGGATTGGAAATTAATTATTATGAGCCATAATGTACGATATTCAACTTTTACAGCTATCCAAATTTTTGAGAGGATATTCGCGTGTCTTGAAACAGGGGTGTCGAATTGTTTATTCGGACTGTAATCCGTAAAACATGCTAAAACAAAAATAAAATGAGGATTAACCTTTAGACGCCTAACGTCAACTATACTTGACGTACCGCACCTCTAACCTCTAAAGTTGCATTTTATATATTTATTCAACAAATATAGGTACCGAATAGTTTAAACATGGTGTATAATCTCCGTTTTTTTCTCTTCAAAATGCAGTTTGTTTCATAATTCTAACTTAT
>Ga0136643_10005879_pt1 | contig 17446 bp, 8 predicted proteins | sample TergutLab28metaG_FD_96883 | JGI IMG/M metagenome (GOLD analysis project Ga0136643, IMG submission 96883) | Labiotermes labralis P1 segment gut microbial communities from Petit-Saut dam, French Guiana - Lab288 P1 (version 3) (version 3) | ecosystem: Host-associated > Arthropoda: Insects >... | reverse complement strand
TTCTGACAACCTGTATTAGTGGGTCTTCCTTCCTATCTACATGTTCCACCAATTTTGTAATTTCTACTGCGTGGGCTGCTTCTAACTGCATCAAGCCCCTTCCTCCCTGTTTCCTAGGGACATACAAACGATCTACATCTGCTTTTGGGTGATGCTGTCCATGAATGGTTAGTAGTTTCCTTTTTTTCTGGTCTAGTTTTTGCAGTTCTTCTTGGTGCCAGTTAACGATTCCAAAACTGTATCTAAGTACTGGTACTGCCATTGATCCAATTGCTTGGTTTTTATTCTTTGCACTTAATTCTGTACCCAAAACTAGCCTCAATCTCCTCAAGTATTCCTTCTTCAGCTTTTCTTTCTCATTCTTATGCCGTATATCAAAACTCTCTTCTATACTTAAATACTTATATGCTTTTCTCGGGTCCAGTTCTTTAATGTCGTTGTCAAATGTGCTTTCTACATGCATTTTGCTTTGAACACTACCTCTTTTTAAACATATTCTTGCACATTTTTCTAAACCAAAATTCATATTCATATCTTTACTAATTGTTTGCACAATTTTCATTTCGTTCTTCAGCTCATATTATTATTATTATTACTGGGTAATTAAAGTTCCGGACAAACTGAGATGAAAACATTTTTCCTCTATAGTTTCAAAGTTTTTAGGCTCAGAATTAATGAAACCGCGTTACGTGTAACCCGATAGAGCACGATTTTTGCGCCCGAGTAATCGGTTTGAATTCAGTACGGATGCTCCATACTCTACTCTATTTACAAATGGCGCAGCTCTGTAAGTTTAATGTTCCCAGTGTGTTAATGGTTTAGTCTGGAAATGAACGAACGGCTGTTAAGTACCACTAAATGAATCGATCAAGTTCACGCTATACGCGGTATGCTTTTACCGCAGCCATCAATGAACGATTCATGCCAGCAGGAGTTCGTGTGTATTCTGGGAACAATACCGACAATTTGACGCCCACAAAATCACGCAAATTATTTCCAGTTTTTGACGGGCCGTTATGACAACGGTAATGATATCCTAGGTTCAATGCAATGCGGGGTGTTTTTTTTGACTAGCTGAGATACTGTTAGCTTGTGCGGTTTCAGACTTCAGCCACCGTATTATTGAGATCTTCGCCCTTCTGGGTTGTTACGCAGCGTAGATTGGTAGCTAGTTACCGACGTTTCATGACAACCTATCGGTCCCATCTAAGTTCAAGCAGTACAAGACAGTGCTGGAACCTTGAAGATGGGACCGATCGGTTTACCGAAACGTCGGTGACTAACTACGAGGGTGAGTCAAATGAAAACCTTAAATATGTTTTATCTCGTAATTTATTGAACACAAAGGGTACACAATTACTTCATTTTTCTATGTAGTATCGTACTGCCACCTGTCGGCCACTCTTCAAACCATGAGTATCATTGTTGAAACTTACAAGACAATCGAGCTGTGGTTCGAATTTTTATCGCACTTTTAAGGTTTTCAGTTGACTCTTTCTCGTACCAATCTACGCTGTGTAACAACCCAGAAGAGCAATTATATCAACTATTAGCTTCTCAAAAGGGATTTCGTGCGATGAAATTGGTTTAGTTAGTTATTTGGTTGGTTGCTTAGTTAAATGTGATATTCCAAACACATTCTTTATGTTTTGAATTTGTTTAGTCTGTACATTGCAATCGACTTATTTCCTTTTACCAATCCAACTAAACGCACCTAAAACACACGCAGTAGTATAGTCTTGTATCATTCCAACATGTTTCGGCACTAAATTGCCACCTTCAGGAAGTCCTTTCACCAAGTTTTAAAATTTTAGATAGTTCCAAAAATTTGGTGTAAGAACTCCCCGAATTTGGCAAAGAAGTGCCGAAATATGTCAGTTGGGGGAGGGGGGGGGCGATAAGTGACTGTACTGTTGTGTATGTTGTATGTGCATTCGGTTGGTTCAGTAAAAGAAAATAACTTTCTGTTCTGTTGATGTGAGAAAGCAGCGACGTAGAGGCTGACGTAAAGGAAACGGAGGTACTTGACGGCACAGTGCACCTCCTTGTGGGTTTCTGCTTCCCCTATTTTCCGTCCGTTTCTGTGGCATTGATAAGGAATTTCAACGGACAAGAATATTAGTTGGGATTTGAGGTTCTTCTGCAGCGTCCTCCGAAACGTCGAAGCTACGAAACAACGATATTGTATTAAGTCACGTACGGAAAGACCCGAAATCCAAATGCCTGCGGATGGAATCATGAGAGGTTCTTCGAAAACTATAAGTTACTTTGCGTGATTTCAGGCTTCCCTCGCGAAGTAGCTGGAAAATGCGCTCTTCTGGGCTATTACGCAACGAGTAGTGGTAATTTCTCGACGTTTCGGGACAATCTATCGGTCCTATCGGTAAGAAATTACCACTATTCGCTGCGTAATAGCCCAGAAGAGCGCAGATCTCTTGTAAGCTGCTTATTTTAAATTCTAAGTGGTGTTCACCCTTGGTCTTCAGGTTCAAACGTAATAAGTACCGGGGTGCTGATAAGTCCTTAGCCCGACCAGGAAGGAAACAAGCTCGGAAGCATGTCAGGAACGCGCGCGATTTCAACAACATCGAGACGCGAGGAGGGAAAAAGTTTCCCCCCCCCCCCTGCACGGCAAGACGCCGAAGGAAATTCACGCCATTCTGACAGAAACATTAGTGGGATGATCATTAATGCTGAATTGGAAAAGATGCGGAAGGAAGCGACCATGGCATAACTTGAATTATCATCACAACATTTGTCTTCCGGGATTTTAAAAAATCCATGAAGATCTCAGTGAGGACAAGCATCTCCGGGCTAATATTCGAACCCGGCGCCTCCCGAACAAGAAGGACTAGTGACCCCCGCTTGATAATGAGGTTCGGTGATCGTAATTAGACAGGACAGCAGTGTGACTTCAAAGGGTCTTTCTCATAACGTAAAACGTATGTTTCTAAGTAAGGACAATGTTGTCCATAACGCAACCAATTTACATAAAATAATTAGCACAGAACTGAACAATTTCTGGAAAATAAAATGGTGACAAACCTAGGCAAAATGGGACAATAAGATACAATAAATTTTAGGCGCGTTCGCGTAGTCACGAAAGGTGACTATTAGCTCAGTTCCGTCCTGATCCTGCTCGCAAGCTATCAGCAAACCTGTATGACATATACCATTGCTGTGTGTACAGTGAAAAACTCCTGATGATGGACAGAGGAACCGTCCGAAATATATAGAGTTTTATTCCAAAAATAAATTTGAGAAATTATTGCATCTAGTTGGTTTTATTACAAGAATTTATCACGATGCATGGTCACCTGAAAGTCAAATTGGTATTGAGAACTTTTATGGCAGTCTATTTAGAAAGTACAAATTTTGTTAAAATCGGGCATTTCGCTTGAAGACCTAAGTACATTTTACTGTTGACAACGACATTATTTCACAGCAAAAGCGTTCTTTTCAAATGACACTTCATAAGGCTGTTAGGATAGCCGTGGAGGTATAAACACACGCGAACATTACGTGCGCGGCACCATCCGCACCGTACACACGACCTACGCAGCGGTTCTCAAGACCACCACCCATCCAAAAACTCGGTGCAGAAAGCCATATGCTGCAACTCAACATCTAATGCTCCTGATTATGGGCGTATGTACCCGAAACATGTCGAGCTAAGAATACATCAATAACATCACCTAGTTGCATCAAGTTGGCATTTCACTTTATTTCATGTAATTCAAATAAACTGAAGGCTAACATTAGAAATGATGTTAGGAAAAATGATTGAGGTTAGCAGATAAGAGAAACAGGCTCAGGCTCTATATACCTGCAAGCATTAATATTAACGACATTGTACTGTTGTATTAGGCCACCAAATGCTCGATTGTTATATTCAACAAGTATAAAACTGGTGAATAATTATGTAACTTAAACCAACAAAATGCACACTTTCCAAATTAATGGTTTAATTCAATTCTTGGTATCTTCTACTTGTTTCGCCACATCAGTGGTTCATCATCAGTCTAGCAGGTGGAAGGTTCTACTTGATAGCAAGCACAACCTTCCACCTGCTAGGCTGCTTACATAAATGCATGAAAAACTTACCATAAAAACTGCATGTACAAATGGTCTTCCTGATGATGAACACATGATGTTCGCAACGTGCAGAAGACACCAAGAATGGAATTAAATCATTAATTTGAAACGTGTGCATTTTGTTGGTTTGCGTTACATAAATTTGTCACAATGCACGGTACAAAAACACAAAACTTGGAAATAATTAACACCTAATAAAACGTTTGTGTTAATATGCAAATTAATAATAATAATAATAATGATCAAATATAGTGGGATATGCTATAATGAACGGTGCTACAATGAATTAATGCTACAACGAACAGTTTTTATGAATAAAATCAGGATGCTACAACGAACACAGATAGTAAAACGAACGCGGAGGAATACTAACGACCGACGTAGCACGCGCATGTGGATGACGTGTCGGGCTTTCCCGCTTTGATCAGAGCGTCAATAATCATCTTTGTTATCATTTGTAAGGTTCAGTTATCAGTTTAGTTCCATTATCTGCTTATTTGTACAGTGTACAAAAGTTAAATTAATTTTATATTATTTTTGTGCTTATATTTTTTATTTTGTTAAATATTTTTCCTGTTTAAATGGTTGTGTTGGATGGTGACTTTGCTCTAGGCTGTGGACCTGGAACGGACTACCCCTAAATACATATATTTCAAAGTAGGCTAGAACGAAAAGATGCCATAACGAACGAGGTTCTAGAACCAATTACGTCTGTTGTAGCATACCTCACCGTATATTCAGTTGCGTTAGACATGTTAAGTTATCAGTTTTTTATGTTCCACGTTCCGTGCTTTAATCATTTGTAAAACGTTTTTAAAAATCGACACATTATAACTGTATACTTATTCTCTTTCCCATCACCCTAAGGACGGCCACATTAGTAGTCGAAACACGTTGGGGATTACTATGTAATAAAGTTACATTCGCACATCAAAGTGCATTTGCTGGACTTTTTAAAAGCATTTCACACATTGTTGAGTTAAATGTAAGATACGCATCGTGTTTACACACTGAAATACATCAACTCGGATAAACTCAATTAGCCCGTGCGGATTAAAGTCCAAGAAAGGCTAGGGGTGATGGTAAAAAAATTGTAAAACAATCCAAAGCAGCAAAATTAACATTTGAGTACTTCGTTTTCTCGTATCGCGTAGTGTGGCCGGTGACAACAAAAGGAACTTTTCAGATAAAACTGCAGACAGCAGCAGCTTTCTCAAAAGTGCTGTGTTAACCATATATCAGATCAAATGATGTCATTACAAAGAATAAAGGTGCACAAATCCGGTGAGCACTATCTCCGTGGCAACTGAATGACGCTTATTTTAACTTAGACATCCCATTGTTTGTTACAGTAATACAAATAAGCGTGTCACTGACGACACAACAACTGTTTTATAAGTATTACTATCAGTTCTTAGAAATGCAATGACGAAATATTTCGACCCATATTGGCCTGAAGATGACCGAAATATGGGTCGCAAAATGTCGCTATTGTATTTATTGGAACTGACAGTAATATAAACAAACAGTTACGTCGACATTCGTTTATACCCATTTGTAAATTATTTATGGTTAGTGTCTAAAATTTTGGGGCTCTCAGCATGGAAGTCGCTTCACGTCACCTTCCTGGTGCCTTGCTCCCCGTTTTTTTTTTAGAAAATTTGTGCATCCCTGACACAGACGACCACAATTTGAATCTTCACAGCCTCAAAACCCTCAAATTTCTCACACAACACCACACACTGGCCTGAAAGTGTAACACACTATAACTTCTTTTAACATAAGTGCACACTATGAACATGATTTTCCTACCACAGCTCAAATGGCAACATTTTCACACTGCACAAATTTATGGCCCTGAATACATATTACATTATTATTATTATTATCGCTAATTATAGCACTTTTAGTTTTTAAACAGTCTAGTATATAAGGAGAAATTCGACACACATATTAAACTTTTCGGATCGAATCCCAAAATTTTGCTTCCCGCCAAGTCGTGAATTTTCAAAATACAAAGAAAACTTCACATACAAAGGTAGGCATGTTTATAGTCTTATCTCCCTACCACAATTCAAACCTACCTGCACTGAATCGTTAGTTATCTCCATCAGACAGCCAACGAAAAGAAAATTTCGTATGGGCGTCAGTTTGTTGGTTTATCTTATACAAAATTAAGTGTTACCCCAACACATCACACTTTTTCCAGGTTCCATTACTGTACATCATTTGGGGCACTGAAGTCTACAGTGCTTCATTTCACTTCCTTCCACTCATTTCCTTCCACTACTACCACCACCACCACCACCACCATCATCACGACTACCACTAACACTACTGCCATTACAACTACTACTACCACTACCATGTTTACAGTTACTGATAGCCAGTTACATGTGTAGCATAACGAGAATTTCATCTACACAGTGTTGAAATGCTATTATGCCGGCCCAGAGGGATTAATTCCGTCCTCTGAGATCTGGCTCAGTTCTAATCCGCTTATCGATTATGAAGACTCCATATCCGACCCAACCGATGGTATATCAAACAGCTTGATTGGGTCCGACCTACTGAAATCCCGCAACATAGCATTTAATGTTCCCTTCACAGTTTTTTACTATGTACAATCCTTATTAAGCCGAGGGAACAATTACACACCAAAGGAACATAAAATACGGTTCAGATAAATTCTATATCGACTGCATACTTACACACAGCGAAGGCCTTCGCGATATATATCCTTCTAATGCTGCTAAGAATTCACGAAGGTTAAAAGTATATAGGTCAACAGTAATGCTGGGAGACACAAATAGACGAAACAATTTTGCCATAGAGAAATCTCTTGGAAAGTGTCCACTTAGTAGTAAAAAAGGTGTTAGTAAGTTAGTTGTTGTTTATTACTTAGTATGTACTTAAGTTAGTTTCTTTGTTTCTTAGTTATTTAATTATTTAACTAGCTAGTTAGTTAGTTTCTTTTTCACACTGAACATCTCGTTGTGCTGTATATAATACAAGTTATTTATCAGTCACCATTAACAAGAATATTTGTGTTTTGTCAGACCAGTTACAAGTCTATGTGAACTTCTATCTCATTACAGGCCTGGACAGGCTCTTTACGGCCCCAGGAGGTTTAGGCTGCCACATGAATGTGGGAAGATTGCCAGCCCTACGCACCGGACGCCTTTACCCTCAGGAGATTCTGCCGGTACTTATTTCTGTTAGGGGCGGAGTCGACAGCAGAGCCACAGTGCGGCTGGAAAGATTAAGTCAATGAAAAATCCCAAGGACACCATCTGGAAACGAACTCCGGCTTGTAACACAGTGCCTCAACCAACTGCGTCACCGCGGACTCCATATGGGACCACCTAGTTGTCGAAACATGTAGCTGTGTAGCCCGTCTGATAAATCGGTAGTCGTGATGATGGTGACTGAAAACTACTTCTAAATAATTCGTAAATTAGACGGTTAATCGAAGGTAGTAGGTAGAGGAAAAGTAGTCTCTGTGCCTAATTATGTACCGCCACTTGAAGACGTGCAGAAAAGTAGAGCTATAACTGTGCACGTTCTTAACTTCGGCGCTAGATTGACGTGATGGGTCAGCATCACGCCCCAGCCGCTTTATTCCCAGCGAAAGGGTCCCGACAACAATTCTATAGGAGGCTTGATATAACAAAGTATGGGTCAGAGGGTAGATCGAATGAAAAAAACCAATCTCTTACTTCTGCCTAAAATCGAAAAAAAAAACATTCTTGGTCATTTTGCTTGCAGGCTAGCCACTACAACGTCTAAGGTATGGGGGCCAAATCGGAGCAAACTTTCTTGGCCATTTTGCCTGCAGGCTAGCCACTACAACGACTGAGGTATCGGGGCCAAATCGGAGCAAAATTTCTTGGTATTTTGCTTGCAGGCTAGCCACTACAACGAAAGAAGTATCGAGGTCACCTATATGTTATTAGATGGAACAGAGTGAAAAATTTTTGAAAGATTTCCCTGTTACTGTCGGTAAGGCAGGATAATTCAGTTTTTCTGTACCTTAACAATGCCACGACTTGTGTAAGCCGTAATGAACACGGAATTATATATATATATATATATAGAGAGAGAGAGAGAGAGAGAATTTTCAAGTAACTTCTATATTTCTGGGAGACAAGGAGTGAAGAATCAAATACCAGCCCAATTTAGTACTAGCGTCGCATTTAAACGCAGAAATCTCAGGTAAAAAGAACTACGTCATCTCATTATTTATATACTATTATAGAATCCTCCATTAATACACGGTGTCTGCACAATGGGTATACTCTGAAAGCAGAAGGAAATTGGGCCCCTGTTGAAGCAGTGTGTGAAAATGCGACAGCTGAAACATGTAGCAAGAGCTTCCCTTCTACGTTACAATGCAGTAGCCGTTGATTCCACTCTAGGGAACTTGAGTCGTAAGACCAGGACTACACATGCTTTGTTTTGAGCTCTAATTAATGCAGGGGCTAGGAGCGTCTGTAAAATGTAAGGGACGCCAGTAACGGTCAGCAATCATCCCTGTGCTTACTGACAGATCTGATAGCAAATTATAAGAAGTGTTTACGTAATTCGATCTCTTTAGATCACTCTTGGGGTTTATTATTTTAAACAAAGAAATGCTTCCAAATTATTAATTCAAATAAATAAATAAATTCAAATTATTGCCTGGCTGGACCTTACAACAAGTTGAACGAATTTTAAGCAGCTAACCTAAAAGCTTCATGTGTGTACGAAACTTAAAAGAATATTATACAAGAACTTTGAAATAATTCCTATCTTATGCCATTACAATAACACGCCAACAAACAGATTCTCACCAGACACACCCGGAATGTAAGTAAGATACATTGCTGCTGTCACTTACACCCTAGATCTAGGTGAGATTAAAACTTAGAATCTTCAATGGCTAGCACGGCCCAGCCGACACACTACTTGATGTAAAAGCACTCACTCTATCCTTCTGCTGTACAGTTGTGAAACTATTGTGTGAAACATTAATGGCGAGTTCAACTGGACCAACTGCGTTATTTGATTGTCAGTCAATCAATACGCAACATTTACGATACCTCTATTTGAGATTAAGTGGGTTTATGGATAGTTAGTGATTGGAACTCTCTTGTTTGAACAGCAATCAGCAAATGAATCAAAACATGTACAGTAACAGGTTTGCGGTATGTAATGTCCACAAAATAACATACAATGCTTCAGTTACGCCTCTACCTTAACTATCTTCAACAGATAAACAAAAAATTGTTTTTAATGAGAGTTTTATAAATACATCAAATCAATGTTATATTTTTGGCCTCAAGTAAAAAGTGTAAAAACTATGTACAAGCTAACGATTACACGATGTTTAGAAAATACCGTTTATGGCATTAATAGCCTACGTATGCATTAGACTTCTAATTCTTCCACACAAACAAACAAGTTCAGTTTTTATCCATTGAGCCCTCGGATGCCTCCACCGACCGACAAGGTACTCTGGGTATCGATCCGAGGCCTGGCACTAGTTTCGCCCTCGGTACTTTAGGCGATCGAATCCTGATTAGTGGGGGCCTTGTGGTAAATGGTCAGTATATACAATGCAAAAGACACAAGAAGTTTACCAAGTGATAGTATTATTAACTTGACAGAGAATAAGATAAGCAAAAGATAATTAACAATATAATACAAAAGATAGTAACATCGAAAGCAAACATGAACTTCTCGCTGCGCCGATCGTAATGCACGTAACAAATACAATCTTACATAAATCATTGACTCGGCATCAGTCTGCCACTGGGAAACAGCGTACAATACATAAGAAAACAGTACAATTATAACAGTACAAACAACGCTCCGGCAGACACACTACAGAATACTTTACATTCGCCAGTCAAAACATACATACGCAACAAAGAACACGATCGGCCAGCTCCAGCAGTCAACATGCCAAACATGACGTACATAAAATCCAGTACGAACGGCAAGACATTGCTTTATGAATTACAGAAAAATAACGTAACCAAAACTTACGGGGCGGTTAGACTGCACCAAACCCCCTTGTACCACGTGAAGCGCTACGCGGACGTCGGGATATGTCCCGACTCACAAACACGAAACTTCATTTGGAACAAAAGAGGCCAAGACAAACTTTACCTGCGTACATGTCCCATGCGTCTGCGTAGCCCTATCAGGAACGATCAAAGACGGAGCTCCTGCTCTCGGGCGGCCCAATGGAGATGACTTGAAGTTCCGAAGGAGTTGTCGTCAAGTAATTTACATCAAAAATAAATCGTATAAAGAAAACTCGGGGGAAAACACCCTCCCTTTCTCTTCCGCGCGGCCGGCCAATAGCCCGCGATGATAGCCTCGGGGAAAGGGACAGGGGAGGAAATAACCAGTTCTCCCTTGCCAGGAGCAAGGTCATGGCTTGACCTAGAGCCGGTACGGCTCACCATAATCAATTGAAGGCTCTACCAATTACTCAAAATGAACTCTACACAAATCCCAACCGAGGGACAATTTTGCAAGACAGCTACATACCAATTGACTTCCACACAAAAGAGCGGCTTTGTATTATTAGGCCTAACTCCATTAAAATGCCTCGCTAAAGTCTGGTTTCTGATACAGATGGCATCTGTAGTCAGGTCCTTTTCCCTCCTGTTAGCGCGCAATCAAATGTAAAAGTCGGGCGTTCCTCTCGTCAGTTCAGACCACAAGAATCCCTACATAACTACAATGCATAGAAAACTTACTACGTCACATTATAGAGTTCCTAACATATTGTACTCATTTGCTTCAGGCAACACATTCTGTGACTGCATTTCGTATAAGTTTCACATTGCCGGATATTAATAAAGGAAATAAAGAGATACATGTGCGTCTGCTGCTGATTCTCTAGGCTGCACGTTTAACTACAAGACAGCATCCTCCACGTAAGCCGATTTTGATTATCCGATTAAACATGGTTCATGGCGGAGAAAAGTACGAGTTGGCATAGTGAAAACTAAGTAGACAATTCCTAGGAATTCCATTTGCGAGATTATCAAGTTCCCTGCATTAGTATTCCTCTGCTTTGAAGTTGGAGGTTATATTTCATCAGACCTTACGTAATTGTCATCGTCATTGCTGAATTTAGTTGTCAGACTTAAGACATTTCAGAGCAAAAATACTCGTACAATGTACTTTATTACTATGAGAGATGTTAAGTTCACACAGACTCTTCATCTAACATAATATGGTTTACTATTGTGAGAGATGTTAAGTTCACACAAACTCTTCATTTAATCGTGCGGTATTCCGAATGATCATTATTCCTTATGTGGGTTTGTGAAAACAAGGTTATTTCAAACTAACCAAAAAAAGACTGCTTTGACGCAACGTTTCTTACTAGAAAGTGAAATTCAACCTATTACATATCATAAAGGCATACAGGGGGAGTAAATATACAGATCTACATTTTCTTTGACCTCGGCACTTAAAGGAAGTGCACGTTGAAGGCCACGCCCCGGCCGCTTTTCGTTACCCATTCTACAGGATGCTGGGTGGGCTTCAAGGTCTGTATAAATGGGTGCGGAAAATCTCCTTCGCCGGGGTCTTGGACCTCAAAATTTCAAAACCGTAGCCCCTTATTATTCCATGAACTCATAAAAGTTTTATGTGTAAATTTGACTACATGTTTCGGCATTCAGATATTAAAGGTCATTCCATTATACCAATAACATTTTGGATTTTGTCGAACTATGAGACGTATATGTACTACAAGATATTTCGACCAGTGTTCCTACTCCGCCTTAAGCTTTGAAATCGAATGTTCATCAAAACATTATTTAAAATTTCAGTGTCTATCTCAAAGCAAACACACTGCAGTACGGAAAAGGTGGGTTAGCTCTGTTTTGGAAAGTGACGACTCTTTATTTTAGGACTCATGTCTCGTACGAATCTCAAGAATGCATTCCGTAGGGAAGACGAAGATATTTTGCGGTTAAATGAGGCGCTACACACAGTTGACATTAGGGATAGAGTTTAGGTCACTCACCTACATAATGAGGACACGTCGTTCCGAGTGTTGTCTTCCACACCCTCGTCCATCCCAACATCTACTGCATTGGGACACGTTTCTGACAAGGACTTACTCACTATTCCACTATATTTAACACTGCGCCTGGAGGAGGAAGGGAGAACTATGCAAATCAAGAAACTGTGTGCGTAATGCGCTACCTTGGTATATAGGATACGTTATTTTGTGATACGCCGTTCCCAGGAGCAGTGCGGTCTAAGGCGTCAGTCTGTGGCCGCTTACTTGCTGGAAACGCGGGTTCGAATCCCGCCGAGGGCATCAATGTCTGTCTCTAGTGAGTGTTGTGTGTTGTCAGGTAGAGGTCTCTGCGACGGGCCGATCACTCGTCTAGAGGAGTCCTACCAAGTATGGTGTGTCTAACTAAATATGATCTCGAGACCCGCTGTGGAGGAGTCTTACGCCCAATACGGCTGTCGAGCCATGAGAAACACAAATATGCTGCACGTTACCAGGTTATTTGTAACATGGTACTTACCTAAATGATGCGATTCAAAAACTTTTATACACATTTAACTGTATCAAGTGTTTTGCAAAGCATTCATTCATTATGATTTCACTCCTTCTTCCTGCAGCACGCACCTAATCCGGAAATGAAACAGACCAGCTACATATTTATACGGCACATTTCTTGCAAAACAGTCCTTATATATATGCAATATATAGTGAAAATTCCCTACATCGTAGAACACCAGACCTTAACCTTGCCTCGTCAATTCTTCCATCACAGTATCATTAGCGTGAGAGAGTTGATTTAACTCTTCGTACCGCAATAAAAGTAAGCTAATTTAGGCACCACTAGATGAACTGACGAAACGTCCCACAGCACCAAACTTACCTCAGCAGTACAGACACACGATATGAGTACGAAATTGGGAGACCCGGAATTCTACATTCAAATCGCACACAATTATATCAGTTACGAGTATAATTGGTACAGAGTGCCAACTGATCATACGAGAACGCGCCCACAGCCTTGGTGGAAAGTAAAAGAAATGTTGTAGATAATTTTAGTGGGAAATCACACGGTTATGTAACCGTTATGACAGTGGGAAAACCGCTCTAAAAGCGGGAAATTGCTCGATAAAATGGGAAAACCACTTGAACAGTGGGAAACCCCACTGTAAAAGTGGATAAAACACTCCGAAAGTGTACAACCTCCTCGAGAAGCGGTAAAACCACTCCACAAGTGGGATAGTCGCTCGCAGATTGGGAAAACCGCTCCAAAATTGGCCAATGTGAAGAAAGGGACTAAATTCCAGGACACTATTAAGATGAGACCCATGCTTGACACCGATATTAGTAGTGGTGAAATATCTGATGACTGTGCCACAGAGAGGTGCCTGGATAGTTGTTTAACCGTTTCAGTTAGGCAAGTACTTCAAAGGAACGCCGATCTTGTGAAGGTCTAATCTGAGTTTGACGTTCAGGTGACGGCGCATCGCGACAAATTCTTATAATAAAACCAACTAGATGCACTAATTTCTCAAATTTATTTTTTGAGTGAAACTCTACATGTTTCGGACAGTTCGTCTGTCCATCATCGGGAGTTTTTAACTGTACACACAGCAGTGGTATATGTCATACACGTTTGCTGACATATAGCATTGCTGTGTGTACAATGAGAAACTCCTGACGATGGACAGAGGAACTGTGCGAAACATGTAGAGTTTCACTCCGAAAATAAATTTGAGAAATTAGCGCATCTAGTTCGTTTTATTATAAGAGCATAATCTGAGGTAAACTGACGGTAACAACATGATAACCATTCAAATTATGTACTGATAATGATGGTGACCAATCATTGCAAAGTTACCTCTATTAATTGTATTGTGAAATCATACCACAACTATCATAAGCGCGCATGTTCTATTCAGACTTACAAGTAACAATTTTTCGGAATGTGAAACACAGCACATTTGAGGTTTAGTGTTTCTGTTTCCCAGTTTACCTGCACATCAGTCCACATGCGACGAATTAGCGAAAATCAAGGACCGTGTCCTACAGCTTATTTGATACACAAAAGTTCCATAAAACATAGGTTAATTCGACACCTTTACCGATTGACGCGCTAGGACATAAACGGTAAAGCTGTCTCTGCCCAAGCCACAAAGGCATGTAGGGGGAGTAGAGGTACGGTTCCACTCAGTCTTAACCCAAGATGGAAATAAGTCGTCAGCATCATGCCCCGATCGCCTTACACCCACGGAAGAAATCCGGTACGGAATAAAAGATTGTTTGGGCCCTAGGGACGTTCTCGACGTTTTGGAGAGGAGGAAAATTTCTTGTCTTACTGGGATTCAAATTCGGCTCCATCCAGCCCGTAACGTATTCGCTATATCGGCTGAGCTATCTGGGCTTTTGCAACGCTAGGCTTAAGGCATTAAATTAAAACATACATGTAAATAATCTTTTAACATGACCGCCTTGGTCTCTGAACACAGCGATGGGTCCTCTTCCCAGGAAAACCCTCAAATTTACAGCTATTAAAGATCCTCGATAAAATGTGGACCAGGTAGGTAGTTTCCCAACAAAAGGTAAAATTCAACATACAACAGGCAATTAAAGTCCAGATGGGAGGTAGAGGTATAGCTCTACTTTTCTTTAAACTCCGAGCTAGATAGGGGTGGGTGGTCAACGCTAAGCCCACACCGATGTACTCCGGGAAAGAGACAGGGTACTCATGTTACAGGAAGCTGGGTGGACCCACGGCAGGTCTGGACGGGTGCGGAAAATCTCGATCCTACTGGGATTTGATCCCCTGACCTCCCAGACCGTAGCGATTCGCTATACCGGCCCGCAGTTTCCTTTAATTCATAATCCTTTTGTACCATTTCTTGCAGATTTCGATGCTTTGAAAAATCAGAATTCCTTGTCTTAAAAGCCTCACTTGTGACTAGGCCATTTGTTAGGATCACTGTACACGGCTGGGGTGACTTCCCAGTGACAAGTTTTTCGCTCACAGGAGGTGATATGTTTCATAGCCACCTCGTGCAAAATGCTGCACAGCAGTCTGTGGAATGTCAGTCTTGGCTGGAATTCTGCCTACACTTGTAAGTAAGCTGAGCTGCACTACATCCGAAATACTGTCTTCTGTAAGCCGTGCTTGCCCATTTATGGCCTAATGTAAGGCCTGAAGAAAATGTCAAATAATATTAGTCATTACAGCCTGTTTTCGGGCCAAGATTTGAAGTTGACATCCGCCCGAACACGAATAAATAGTCACAACGTTGCAGATATGCCATTGTTCTTCTGCCAATAGTCTATTTAACGACGATTTCTCAACCGAATAAATTATAGAGCGACTAGTGGAACTATGATAGTTGGGTCCGTGTCAACACCTCATGGAGCGTCCTCAAGTTGCGGGTGGAGAAACAACCTGCAGATACGAAGGGTAGCTGCAAATATATTGAATAATCAGTCGAGGGCAACTGAAAAGGGGTGATCCTCCAGCCCGGGGGTTGAGGGAGATGTTAACAAATCCTCATCGTAAAATCTTTTATGAAACATTTCACAAGACCTTAGAATTGGACTGCTCCTTTCTAACTACACAAGCAATGGAAAAGGAACAAGAGATTTGCCCCAAGATAGGGCTAACCGTGCCAGGCTGCTTCAATTATTGTCCATATAGCCATCTGCTATAAATCAAACGTTGACGAACTTAACGACAGTTCTTCTACGTACTGACGAAGATAAAGGAAAATGCTAAACGACTATTTTATGCAACCCCGACTCCATGAAGACGGGCCAGTGATGACCGAAGCATGTAGCAGTTGACGTATAACAACACTATTGTAAATCTAGCGAAGCGGGTGCATTTGTTGGTTTACAATGTGTCAGTCCTCATCACATTATAGTTATTCGGATTTAGCCTATACCAAATTCAGCATCCTAATATCGGGTGAGAAATTCAGGTAGCCAACCATTTAAACCTCGAAGGAAACGAGATAACATGAATTTTCTGTGTGTGTATGTGGGTGTGTGCGTGCGTGTGCAGACTTGTACTTCAGTTAAGGGATAAGGGCGTGTTTCAGTGGGTAGGAAAACGGAAGTAAATAGGTGGACCAGGTAGGTAAACATTTGTGCTTAACTTGAGCAGCGTTTATCTACGTACTAACTCGGTGTGAAGCTGGAGATAAAGCGAAGGGAAGGGAAGACCAGTTCTAGATCCATATGCATTAATAATTTTCCAAAAGATCGTTATTAATGTTCGCCGGATCTCGCAGCAATTTCCGGACGCATGAGTTATGCAGGCACTCTGGTCCCTCGATAGCCCGGAAGTTCGTTACTACTCTCCTAGAGTGCAGCAGCGGTAGACAGGTGGCCGATATTCAGCGGGGAGTTTGTTGTTTCACGCACGCCAAGACTTCGAGAATTCTGAATACATTTCCCGCCTGATTTCTCTCGACTTTGGTCAACAAATCTCTCTGCCTCTCAACTCAGATATACAGCACGTAAGTACAGATTACATAGCCGTACACTAAAAACGACAAGCGATTAACTATGCCTCTCTAAAGTCATTTCTTTTACAGATATGTGTTCAGTTTATTTTTACTGTAGAATGTGTAACTTTACAATGGCCACATAAAAATTTTATTGGAGCATACAAGGCTTCCGAAAGAAAAAAAACATATTAAATTTGTAAAGTTTAATCGATATGGACCAAACGTACAAGGACACGATTTTAGGGGCAGGTTTAAATATTTTGTTTTTAGCTCCAGTAAAATAAGTACTGGGTTCGTGAACGTTACATTAATAAATATTTGTATTAAATTATTCCAAATAATTTAGTCATTTTTTCTATATAATAAACAAGTTTTCGTTGTATTGAAAGGTCAGGTGTGCTTTATAAACTGGATAATCAAAGTTACAAAATTCCGATCCGTTTCTTCCCTCGATTTAAGTTCTCTCTCCCTCTTTTGTACTCTATATTTCAATTACTGACGCCAATTGACAATTAAGTGCTCTCCTTTATAATTAACACACAAGATACTATATTTTATATATATATATATATATACATATATATATATATATAAGACGCTGCATTGAAAATATATGGCACTGCATTATGAACACATTAGATACTATACTACAAATGTATAAGATATATTACTATAAATACAGGGTGGGCCAAAAATATGTATACAGTATGTATACAGTAATTAACTATAAACTGTATACCTACTTTTGGCACATCCTGTATATATGTTGCTGTACAAGTATGTAAAACACTACCATAAATACGTAAAAATAGTCTAATATACATATATATAT
>Ga0136643_10005878_pt1 | contig 17448 bp, 5 predicted proteins | sample TergutLab28metaG_FD_96883 | JGI IMG/M metagenome (GOLD analysis project Ga0136643, IMG submission 96883) | Labiotermes labralis P1 segment gut microbial communities from Petit-Saut dam, French Guiana - Lab288 P1 (version 3) (version 3) | ecosystem: Host-associated > Arthropoda: Insects >... | reverse complement strand
ATGGTGTTGAGGAGAATATTTGGACCTAGGAGGGACGAGGTAACGGGGGAATGGAGGAGACTGCATAACGAGGAGCTAAGTGATCTGTACTTCTCACCCAATATTGTGCGGGTGATAAAATCGAGAAGAATGAGATGGGCAGGGCACGTAGCGCGTATGGGTGAGGAGAGGGGGGTGTATAGGGTGTTGGTTGGGAAACCGAAGGGAAAGAGACCACTGGAGAGATCTAGGCGTAGATGGGTGGATAATATTAGGATGGATCTCCAGGAGGTGGGATGTGGGTATGTGGACTGGATTGGGTTGGCCCAGGAAAGGGACAGGTGGTAGACGCTTGTGAGTGCGGTAATGAACCTTCGGGTTCCATAAAATGCGGGAATTTCTTGACTAGCTGCAAACCAGTTAGCTTCTCAAGAAGGACTCTGCACCGTGGAGTAAGTAAGTAAGTAAGTAAGCCGAATAAATAAGGCTGGGACGAAATTATCTTAAGGCCTACGTAGTCTGTCCAAAGTCATTTTCGACTTTTAGCCACAATCCCAACAATAAAAATTGCAGGAAAAAGAGGACAATGTCTGCCACACTCACACGTCCTCTCTGAAGACCGCAGGAAAGAGGAAAATTTGAAGCAAAACGTTGAAACAACATAACGGCACGGTTTGAACGTATATTAGTGCGAATAAAACATCTGCGAAGAACACTATGCACGCAGCTTCGAGCGAATTTTAGGTGCTTTCGCAAAATTTCAGAAAGGGACTATCAGCTTTGTCATGCCTGTCCGTCTGCCCTTCCGTCCACTCGTCCGTCCCTCTGTCCGCATGGAACATCTCGGTTCTCACTGGACGGTTTTTCATTACATTTCTTATTTGAGTATTTTTCGAAAAAACTGCCCAGAAAATTCACGTTGCATTTAAATCTGACAACAATAACGGGCACTGTACATGGAGACCGATATACATTTTTGACCATATATCACTCAGTTCTTGTTAGAATGAGAAATATTTCAGCCAAAATTTTACAGAAAATCAAAACTTTTCCCACGTTCGGTAACTTCCCTTTTCTCCATCCCCCTCCCCCGAAAATTGTCCCGTTTATGAGACAATGTGGAAGCTACTGTATAAACAGGCAGGCTACAGATGAATATGTGGAGCATACGTATTGTATGTTGGACACCTAAGGCTACAAACACAAGCTCAGAACATGTAATACTTATTGTTTTACACAGGATAAATGGTTGAACGAACGCGTCCCAATGTTAGGTTATACCTACACTGCCTGTCTTGCTAAGTTTTTATCTAAGTTGATACCATTCACATGTCTCAGAACATTATTGGACAAGGTTTCATATTTAACTTTATATTAGCCAAATTAGGTTGATAATACCTATCGGAAACAATTATGATGAAATGCATACAGAAAAGAGGCACTCAAGGGCAATTGCAAGGATATAATGAAACCCTGGATTCATGTCGGAAGGAATTACAATTTTAAGATCTGGTCCTCGATTTTGTTGCATGCAATGCAGCCAGCCTCTAAACAACCTCACAGTCTAACACAAAAGAGCACCATACGGTTGTGCAGTTCAGTAGAATAGCAGGCATACTGAACAAATCGAACGCGCATTCCCTCCTGTAATATAGTGTATCGTATCGCCACTACAGTTGGCAATAGGGACGATCGATAGGACAGCACCATCTGGTGGGAGGCAGATACATGAGTTGCGAATTACTGAACAACTGAAGTAGGCATAGCGAACTGCATTGTCCAACAAAGCACACGCAGTTCGCTGCTTTCGGCTGTCCCCACATTACGGCTTCAAACCAGAGGGGTGTTAATCTCAGTACAGTTCAAACGCAGACAGGAATGTTTGCGCCATACATTTACATAAACACGTGAATGGTTTCGTCACTTCGCAAGAAAATCTGGAACTAAATAACACTACCCTACAGTGTTTTTGTTGAAAATCAAAGGAGTTATTCTGATTGTCCAGATATTTCATAATTTCATAGAATCCTCAGATTCGACGGTTTATACACAGTTTCTTGTCACTGATAATGTTGAATGAAGCCCACATCCTCAGACCCATTTTCCCGAAACTATGTACGGATGGGTCAAAGTGAATTGGTTAATACATATATTTATACATACAGGGTGATTCAGGGGGAAAGTTCAATACTTTGTGAGGTGATAGTATGAGTCTTTGTGAGAAACTAAAGTGCATATGAACATGCGTCTATTTCTAAATGGTTACCGAGATAGAGCTCTGAATCTCCATGCCTAACTACATCTTTTTTTTGGGGGGGGGGGAGGGAGTTTGATAAAGAGCGAAGTTTTAGAAAAAGGAAGGTGGATACATGAGACAAATTGCTCGTTCGCATTTCGGATGCTGCTGGGCAAATAAACTTGAAGGTCAACTCAGACGAACAACACACGAATTGCAAAGTGCACTCAGGTTGACCGTGGGATATTTGAACATTTATTTCGAACTGTAACAAATTTGTTATTTAAACACTAAATTAAAATTCAAGTCAAATTAGAAGTAAGTAATTTTTCTTTCTGCATTAAAATTCACAATGATTTACTATTTGTAAATTTAAACAGCCAAATCTCCATCTACAGGTAGAGAACACGCATTTTACATGGGCACAAATTACATTTTTTATGTAAGCACACTACCTACACTTTATGTAGACACCCGATACACCTTTGCGGAGGTACAGATTACAAGTTTTTCCGTACGCATTTTGATGGCGCGTCTAAACACTGATGTTGAACTTTATGCCTCCATTCCCGCTATCGTTTATACTAATATCTTCGTCCCATTAAGGTGTGTATTTTTTAAGACTTTTCGGTAGGTTTCGTGTATTCAAATGCAAAAAAAGTGGAATTTTTCTCTTCAATCGCTGTAATAAGAAAGTAGCCATATTGAATATATGAGCTATGGGAGAATCACCACCAAAATGGCTAAAGTATGATAGGAATTCTGGGACCTATATTTTGAACATAGGAAAAATATCCCTTTTCTAAATTTTATTGCGAGTTACTTACTCCTTCTTTACGCACAAGAAAAGTTTGAGCTTTGTTTCAAATATAATTTATTTTCTGGTCATGGGTAAAATTTGCTGACAGCACTCTAACTTGCTGCTCTGTAACATGTCCCGTTTGGTTCTAAAGCTGTTGTCTATGATCTTGGGAACATGCCACAGGATCTCATACACATTTAGCGCAACCTGCTTCAGGCATGTAATGTTTTCCTTCTGAATGGGCTGAACATTCTTGGAAATACTGCCCATTTATTTATCACGTAATGACAACCGTTAGAATTCAGATAAGGAACAAATGTGTTATGGTGGCTTAGATGTTGAGATGTGTGATAAACACTGACCGGAATTTCATTTAAAAGCCATGTGTAACACCCTGTACACAAACCTCTAGATTTTTATAAAGTCTAAATTTGTACTTTTCCTTATTTAGCTAAAATTTCCACATACAACTCTTATATTGGCTCACACTTCTACGTTGCAATCATGGAGGGATACCATACAATCAGAATATATGTGAATATGCATTCCAAGCAATTGAAAGAATTTCAGAAATCATCGCCTAGAACAACCTACGCTACTGTTATACGAAATAGATCTAGGCTGCAATACGGACCAAGGCGTAAGTACCTGTGATTGTTTCGTAACGACGGCAGGTTTGACTCAAGTCACCACAACCTGGCCTGAGCATGCGCGCGTGTAACCATGACTAGAATCAACTGAAGCACATAAAGAGATGACTTATATTTTCTCTTCAGACAAAGAGCTTTTTTAAAGCGGAACTGAATTGCAGCAGAGCAGGAGCTGTCACCGGTCGCTGTGCAGCAATAGGTGTCGTCCACTCCATAGCAATCTCGCGTTAACACGTGAATTGCGAGACAGAGTACTGAACAGTGGGCAGCGTCATTGATCAGCATGCAGTATTGCAGCTGTGACTGGGTTTGTAATTTCCGCACGCTGGTTCTGTTTTCAGCGAGACATCATGCATATTTGCGTATATAATTCTGCATATGGTTACATTCGTGTCGCAAGGTACACTTTAGCTGCAGTGGTTACCACTATTGCCCTGTTTTTATAAGGCATAAGAAAGATTTGAATATCGAGTATGATAGCTATGGTTACTGGGTGTGTTTTCTATAGGAGGCAGAAGAAAAAATGAGCAGTGAGCATATAGTACAATGAGCATAACAGATGGCAGCACTCCAACACACGAAATTAATGTTTGGGGCTTTACGCCCTCAAGGGCTTTTCTTTGGACACAGCTAAATTTACACTGAGTTAGAATGAGAAAGAATTAGTCAGAGCGTTAGATTTAATATTATGCAAAGGCGATAACGAGGGAATCTTTGTCAGTTGATAGGAAATGTAGAAAAAGTGGCTTACAAGCAACTGAGCAAAATATATTTTTGCGTTTCTGAAAACGGGTGTCAAATCTCTGCAGTACTAATTAGGGTGCTCACATACGTTAAATACACAATGACAACTCAAAGACCAATGACGTAATTAGCTAAGAATTGTAATATTGTGGTCAGTGCTAAAAACCACGATTTCGAAAATAAGATGTGGACTGGAGCAAGCGACTTAATTCAACTTTGAGTGAGAGGGGGCCCAATGATGAGCCTGCATTAGATTCATGGAATTTTTCCACATATTCAACCTCTTCTTGAAAACAGAGAGGAAACAATGAAACGTGCGTCCCTACAGCCGGTCGCAGGAATGGGCACGTACTGACGTGTGCCATCTGTCCGTTAAATATAAGACAATGGCCACCTTCTAATTGTCTTACTTAATTATTGTAACTCAAGTAGTTTTCCGTTTCTTGTCGCGCACTTGCAGTCAGCGCCAGAAGGAACGACATGTAAGTCGTCCTTTTGTCGGTATGGACGCTCTACTGCTGAAAAAGCGGCTTTTAATTCTAAACCTAATTTATACCTCGCTAATTCCCTGGCTACTGTCACATTGACCTTGATCTCTACAGGCTCCTTACATTCCGTGTACCAAATCTCATATCGCTTTTCAATTCTTTTGGTCGTACCACGAGATCAGTCCAGGTCCGAGACACCTGTTTATGTTTCGCGTCTATGCCAGCTTTTACGGCGAGGAGTTGTTAGCACCTCGCCCAAACCGAAAGATGGATACCGCCCATTGTCAGCTGTCCGCGACTGCTTATTCAATATATTCACAGCTACCCTCCATATTGGAGGCCGTTCCTCCATCCGCAACCTGAGGACGTGCCACAAAGAGGTGACAGGGACTCATCATTGGGAAACAACCACGTGGAAGACCCAGATGTAGATGGAAATATAATAGTAATCGGATCATCAGGAAGTGGGATGTGGGGGCATGGATTTGATTGACCTGGCTCAGAATAGGGACAGGTGGTGGGCTATTATTAATGTGGTAATGAACCTTCGGTTTCCATAAAATGGGATTTCTTGACTAGCTGAAAACCTGTAAGATTCTGCAAGAAGGACTGTGCTCCATTGAGTTAGTTAACTAGTCAGTTAGTTAGTTCAGCCTAAATATTGATAGAGTTTTTCGATGGGATTCGCATACTATATTGTAAGAATGCTAATAAATTATTTCTTAACTTGTCCAGTCGTAGCTATCACGTACTACCAAACACGGAACGAAAATCATCAGCACGTCAAACGCGAAAATGCCGTTCGTGTCTGTGATATATTAGAGTAATACTCTTGTGAAATTTGCGTATCGATAAGTTTGAAACTTAAGACTTACATGATTCGCACAGCCAATGACAAATTACAGTTAAAGTGAATCTATCTTGTACGCTGAACCAAACAGAGAACGTAACAGTAGAGAATGAGTAAGAAGAAAAGCGGTGGAGTGTCTGTCGCCAGACTAGTCTACATTAAGTTTGTAGAGACTTTTGCAGATATTTGTATACCCCCCAAATTAATAAGAAATTAACGCACTGGAAGAGAATTCGAACTGAGAGGCTCCTAGTAGCTCACACTTCATAATTTGCAAAGATTTATTAAAGCCGAAATTTTGCTGTAGGGTTCACATCAGCCCACAAGCTGGAGAAGTTCATTCCACAGCCTTCAAAAACTATTTCTGTAAAACTTCTTTACCATCGCTTAAACAAAAAATATACATACACCATACAACGGACACCATTCCGTCAGGTTTTGTGACCAAAACACTGACGCCTGCTCTAGTCTCAACCACGCGTGCTCGCTGTCCCACACAACTCAAACTTGTCGTTAGATTATCCCAATAACGCGAGATTTTTAGGTTCTCACCGAGACCACGTACGGGCTGATTTGTAATTACGTCATGTTCGTGGAAGACAATGACAGCTTTGCCCATTGAGGCGGACGTAATTGCCAGATGCCACTGCGGGATACACTGGTCACGCTCTCCCACGGGCCCCTCAGTATGGTACTGTTGGTACGTCATCAGCGCAATAAATTAACAGGCACATCTACATTGCTCTAAACAAATTTGCTGAACACAAAACCGGCGTGGTGTTGAGTAGGCTGTCAATACATGACAGAATAACTAGCATCATCTTAAAACCTGCAGGCTAAATCTCTTGTATTGAATTTGACGTTCAGTTGACAGTGCATCGTGATAAATTCTTATAATAAAATCAACTAGATGCACTAATTTCTCAAATTTATTTTTGGGAATAAAACTCTACATGTTTCGGACAGTTCCTCTGTCCATCATCAGGAGTTTTTCACTGCACACACACAGCAATGGTATATGTCACACAGGTTTGCTGACAGCTTGCTCGCAAAGCTGTCAGCAAACCTGTATGACATAAACCTATAATGTGTGTACAGTGAAAAACTCCTGATGATGTACAGAGGAACTGTCCGAAACATGTACAGTTTTATTCCCCAAAAATAAATTTGAGAAAATAGTGCATCTAGTTGGTTTTATTATAAGAACTCTTTCACTGAATTACATTTAAAATATTTATCCATACTTCACAGTAAACACGCTGCATATCCATTAAAAAGACCAACTGCTGAATTCTGCTTGTTGTGAAAATCGCGTGAAACCACACAGCAAAATATTCTATGTGGGCGAAGTATGTGTGTGTTTAATTAACATTAACGCAGCTGGTTAATATGAAGATCATTGTGATTTATACAGTTGGACGCGGCACCATTAATTGTGGAGCGGGTTAAGAAGGGCGCAATACAGCAAGGATTTCTGTGATGAAGTGTGGTTAACATCTGTTGTTGGACTGTGGGAAGGGACAGATAAGTGTGGATAAATAAATATGGGTGAAATGATGATAAATTAAATATGCCTTAAATTAATTTGGGCCTGGAAGTGTTCACCTACTCAAACCACGAAGAAGAGTCCTTCTTTATAAGCTAATCGGTTTTCAGCTAGTCGAGAAATTCCCCAAATTTTATGGAAACCGAAAGTTCGTTACCACATTCACAAGTGCCAGCCACCTGTCCCTATCCTGAACCAGTTCGATTCAGTCCATAACCCCACAACTCACTTCCTGAAGATTATCTTAATATTATCCTCCCATCTACACCTGGTTCTTCCAAGTAGCCTCTTCCCTTCAGGTTTCCCCACCAAAACCCTGTACACGCCGCTCCTCTCCCCCATGCGCGCTACATGCCCCGCTCATCTCATTCTTCTCGGTTTTATCACCCCACCAATATTGGGTGAGGAATACAGACCAATAAGCTCCTCATTGTGTAGTTTTCTCCAGTCCCCTATTACCTCATCCCTCTTAGGCCCAAATATTTTCCTCAACACCCTCTTCTCAAATAACCCCAGCTTACGTTCCTCCCTCAATATGAGCGACCAAGTTTCACACCCATACGAAACAAAAGGTAAAATTATAGTTCTGTATAACTTCATTTTTAAATTTTTGGATAGAGAACTGGAAGACAAAACGTTCTGCACTGAATGATAGCAAACATTCCCTGCCTTCAATCTGCTCTTATTTTCTTCCCGAATAGAATTTTGATTTGTTAAGTTTGTTCCCAAGTATTTGAACTTTTCCATCTGTGACTTCGTCCTGGGGGCGTTTAATGAAGTTATTTCCCTTTTTAGAATGGAATTAGAACACTGAAATTAGACAAGGAACTTTCTCGTGTAACCAAACGCATGCAAGAGAGGTTGAAATGCAGCCACAAACTCACAGCATGAGTTGACATTGCCGTAACCTCTCAGGAACCAAACACATCTATTTCATATCTGGACTCAGTCCGTACCGCGCAGTAAACACTTTCCAAATCTGTTACAAAAACCAGTCTGTTCATATTGTATAAGGCGAAAGTTACTGTTATTTCTGAGATCCGTAAAAAACACATAAATTCCACGTGACCATTATGTAGAATTTTTGAATATTAAACCAGGTGGTACTTTAAGTTACCGGTAAGATTTAAAAGGTTAACAAAACTGGCTACCGTTTATACTGGTGGAAGCAGGGAGTATGTACTTCTATTACCAATATGAATGTATTCAGATGAGTAAATTTTTGATAATTTGAGAATAAAAAACCAACTAGATGTCACTTATTATATTTATTTTACTTCTTAGATACTCAACATGTTTCGGGCATTAATATGTCCATCTTCACGAGTTTGGGACTATGTTGTTGAACTACCACATTGGCCGTATTGTTCTTGGATTGCTATGTGTTGGAGTTAGGATGCGAATCGGCTGGGGTGGTATCCGGGCTGCCGGCAGCCCGGATACCACCCCAGCCGATTCGCATCCTAACTCCAACACATAGCAATCCAAGAACAATACGGCCAATGTGGTAGTTCAACAACATAGTCCCAAACTCGTGAAGATGGACATATTAATGCCCGAAACATGTTGAGTATCTAAGAAGTAAAATAAATATAATAAGTGACATCTAGTTGGTTTTTTATTCTCAAATTATCAAAAATTTACTCATCTGAATACATTCATATTGGTAATAGAAGTACATACTCCCTGCTTCCACCAGTATAAACGGTAGCCAGTTTTGTTAACCTTTTAAATCTTACCGGTAACTTAAAGTACCACCTGGTTTAATATTCAAAAATTCTACATAATGGTCACGTGGAATTTATGTGTTTTTTACGGATCTCAGAAATAACAGTAACTTTCGCCTTATACAATATGAACAGACTGGTTTTTGTAACAGATTTGGAAAGTGTTTACTGCGCGGTACGGACTGAGTCCAGATATGAAATAGATGTGTTTGGTTCCTGAGAGGTTACGGCAATGTCAACTCATGCTGTGAGTTTGTGGCTGCATTTCAACCTCTCTTGCATGCGTTTGGTTACACGAGAAAGTTCCTTGTCTAATTTCAGTGTTCTAATTCCATTCTAAAAAGGGAAATAACTTCATTAAACGCCCCCAGGACGAAGTCACAGATGGAAAAGTTCAAATACTTGGGAACAAACTTAACAAATCAAAATTCTATTCGGGAAGAAAATAAGAGCAGATTGAAGGCAGGGAATGTTTGCTATCATTCAGTGCAGAACGTTTTGTCTTCCAGTTCTCTATCCAAAAATTTAAAAATGAAGTTATACAGAACTATAATTTTACCTTTTGTTTCGTATGGGTGTGAAACTTGGTCGCTCATATTGAGGGAGGAACGTAAGCTGGGGTTATTTGAGAAGAGGGTGTTGAGGAAAATATTTGGGCCTAAGAGGGATGAGGTAATAGGGGACTGGAGAAAACTACACAATGAGGAGCTTATTGGTCTGTATTCCTCACCCAATATTGGTGGGGTGATAAAACCGAGAAGAATGAGATGAGCGGGGCATGTAGCGCGCATGGGGGAGAGGAGCGGCGTGTACAGGGTTTTGGTGGGGAAACCTGAAGGGAAGAGGCTACTTGGAAGAACCAGGTGTAGATGGGAGGATAATATTAAGATAATCTTCAGGAAGTGAGTTGTGGGGTTATGGACTGAATCGAACTGGTTCAGGATAGGGACAGGTGGCTGGCACTTGTGAATGTGGTAACGAACTTTCGGTTTCCATAAAATTTGGGGAATTTCTCGACTAGCTGAAAACCGATTAGCTTATAAAGAAGGACTCTTCTTCGTGGTTTGAGTAGGTGAACACTTCCAGGCCCAAATTAATTTAAGGCATATTTAATTTATCATCATTTCACCCATATTTATTTATCCACACTTATCTGTCCCTTCCCACAGTCCAACAACAGATGTTAACCACACTTCATCACAGAAATCCTTGCTGTATTGCGCCCTTCTTAACCCGCTCCACAATTAATGGTGCCGCGTCCAACTGTATAAATCACAATGATCTTCATATTAACCAGCTGCGTTAATGTTAATTAAACACACACATACTTCGCCCACATAGAATATTTTGCTGTGTGGTTTCACGCGATTTTCACAACAAGCAGAATTCAGCAGTTGGTCTTTTTAATGGATATGCAGCGTGTTTACTGTGAAGTATGGATAAATATTTTAAATGTAATTCAGTGAAAGAGTTCTTATAATAAAACCAACTAGATGCACTATTTTCTCAAATTTATTTTTGGGGAATAAAACTGTACATGTTTCGGACAGTTCCTCTGTACATCATCAGGAGTTTTTCACTGTACACACATTATAGGTTTATGTCATACAGGTTTGCTGACAGCTTTGCGAGCAAGCTGTCAGCAAACCTGTGTGACATATACCATTGCTGTGTGTGTGCAGTGAAAAACTCCTGATGATGGACAGAGGAACTGTCCGAAACATGTAGAGTTTTATTCCCAAAAATAAATTTGAGAAATTAGTGCATCTAGTTGATTTTATTATAAGAATTTATCACGATGCACTGTCAACTGAACGTCAAATTCAATACAAGAGATTTAGCCTGCAGGTTTTAAGATGATGCTAGTTATTCTGTCATGTATTGACAGCCTACTCAACACCACGCCGGTTTTGTGTTCAGCAAATTTGTTTAGAGCAATGTAGATGTGCCTGTTAATTTATTGCGCTGATGACGTACCAACAGTACCATACTGAGGGGCCCGTGGGAGAGCGTGACCAGTGTATCCCGCAGTGGCATCTGGCAATTACGTCCGCCTCAATGGGCAAAGCTGTCATTGTCTTCCACGAACATGACGTAATTACAAATCAGCCCGTACGTGGTCTCGGTGAGAACCTAAAAATCTCGCGTTATTGGGATAATCTAACGACAAGTTTGAGTTGTGTGGGACAGCGAGCACGCGTGGTTGAGACTAGAGCAGGCGTCAGTGTTTTGGTCACAAAACCTGACGGAATGGTGTCCGTTGTATGGTGTATGTATATTTTTTGTTTAAGCGATGGTAAAGAAGTTTTACAGAAATAGTTTTTGAAGGCTGTGGAATGAACTTCTCCAGCTTGTGGGCTGATGTGAACCCTACAGCAAAATTTCGGCTTTAATAAATCTTTGCAAATTATGAAGTGTGAGCTACTAGGAGCCTCTCAGTTCGAATTCTCTTCCAGTGCGTTAATTTCTTATTAATTTGGGGGGTATACAAATATCTGCAAAAGTCTCTACAAACTTAATGTAGACTAGTCTGGCGACAGACACTCCACCGCTTTTCTTCTTACTCATTCTCTACTGTTACGTTCTCTGTTTGGTTCAGCGTACAAGATAGATTCACTTTAACTGTAATTTGTCATTGGCTGTGCGAATCATGTAAGTCTTAAGTTTCAAACTTATCGATACGCAAATTTCACAAGAGTATTACTCTAATATATCACAGACACGAACGGCATTTTCGCGTTTGACGTGCTGATGATTTTCGTTCCGTGTTTGGTAGTACGTGATAGCTACGACTGGACAAGTTAAGAAATAATTTATTAGCATTCTTACAATATAGTATGCGAATCCCATCGAAAAACTCTATCAATATTTAGGCTGAACTAACTAACTGACTAGTTAACTAACTCAATGGAGCACAGTCCTTCTTGCAGAATCTTACAGGTTTTCAGCTAGTCAAGAAATCCCATTTTATGGAAACCGAAGGTTCATTACCACATTAATAATAGCCCACCACCTGTCCCTATTCTGAGCCAGGTCAATCAAATCCATGCCCCCACATCCCACTTCCTGATGATCCGATTACTATTATATTTCCATCTACATCTGGGTCTTCCACGTGGTTGTTTCCCAATGATGAGTCCCTGTCACCTCTTTGTGGCACGTCCTCAGGTTGCGGATGGAGGAACGGCCTCCAATATGGAGGGTAGCTGTGAATATATTGAATAAGCAGTCGCGGACAGCTGACAATGGGCGGTATCCATCTTTCGGTTTGGGCGAGGTGCTAACAACTCCTCGCCGTAAAAGCTGGCATAGACGCGAAACATAAACAGGTGTCTCGGACCTGGACTGATCTCGTGGTACGACCAAAAGAATTGAAAAGCGATATGAGATTTGGTACACGGAATGTAAGGAGCCTGTAGAGATCAAGGTCAATGTGACAGTAGCCAGGGAATTAGCGAGGTATAAATTAGGTTTAGAATTAAAAGCCGCTTTTTCAGCAGTAGAGCGTCCATACCGACAAAAGGACGACTTACATGTCGTTCCTTCTGGCGCTGACTGCAAGTGCGCGACAAGAAACGGAAAACTACTTGAGTTACAATAATTAAGTAAGACAATTAGAAGGTGGCCATTGTCTTATATTTAACGGACAGATGGCACACGTCAGTACGTGCCCATTCCTGCGACCGGCTGTAGGGACGCACGTTTCATTGTTTCCTCTCTGTTTTCAAGAAGAGGTTGAATATGTGGAAAAATTCCATGAATCTAATGCAGGCTCATCATTGGGCCCCCTCTCACTCAAAGTTGAATTAAGTCGCTTGCTCCAGTCCACATCTTATTTTCGAAATCGTGGTTTTTAGCACTGACCACAATATTACAATTCTTAGCTAATTACGTCATTGGTCTTTGAGTTGTCATTGTGTATTTAACGTATGTGAGCACCCTAATTAGTACTGCAGAGATTTGACACCCGTTTTCAGAAACGCAAAAATATATTTTGCTCAGTTGCTTGTAAGCCACTTTTTCTACATTTCCTATCAACTGACAAAGATTCCCTCGTTATCGCCTTTGCATAATATTAAATCTAACGCTCTGACTAATTCTTTCTCATTCTAACTCAGTGTAAATTTAGCTGTGTCCAAAGAAAAGCCCTTGAGGGCGTAAAGCCCCAAACATTAATTTCGTGTGTTGGAGTGCTGCCATCTGTTATGCTCATTGTACTATATGCTCACTGCTCATTTTTTCTTCTGCCTCCTATAGAAAACACACCCAGTAACCATAGCTATCATACTCGATATTCAAATCTTTCTTATGCCTTATAAAAACAGGGCAATAGTGGTAACCACTGCAGCTAAAGTGTACCTTGCGACACGAATGTAACCATATGCAGAATTATATACGCAAATATGCATGATGTCTCGCTGAAAACAGAACCAGCGTGCGGAAATTACAAACCCAGTCACAGCTGCAATACTGCATGCTGATCAATGACGCTGCCCACTGTTCAGTACTCTGTCTCGCAATTCACGTGTTAACGCGAGATTGCTATGGAGTGGACGACACCTATTGCTGCACAGCGACCGGTGACAGCTCCTGCTCTGCTGCAATTCAGTTCCGCTTTAAAAAAGCTCTTTGTCTGAAGAGAAAATATAAGTCATCTCTTTATGTGCTTCAGTTGATTCTAGTCATGGTTACACGCGCGCATGCTCAGGCCAGGTTGTGGTGACTTGAGTCAAACCTGCCGTCGTTACGAAACAATCACAGGTACTTACGCCTTGGTCCGTATTGCAGCCTAGATCTATTTCGTATAACAGTAGCGTAGGTTGTTCTAGGCGATGATTTCTGAAATTCTTTCAATTGCTTGGAATGCATATTCACATATATTCTGATTGTATGGTATCCCTCCATGATTGCAACGTAGAAGTGTGAGCCAATATAAGAGTTGTATGTGGAAATTTTAGCTAAATAAGGAAAAGTACAAATTTAGACTTTATAAAAATCTAGAGGTTTGTGTACAGGGTGTTACACATGGCTTTTAAATGAAATTCCGGTCAGTGTTTATCACACATCTCAACATCTAAGCCACCATAACACATTTGTTCCTTATCTGAATTCTAACGGTTGTCATTACGTGATAAATAAATGGGCAGTATTTCCAAGAATGTTCAGCCCATTCAGAAGGAAAACATTACATGCCTGAAGCAGGTTGCGCTAAATGTGTATGAGATCCTGTGGCATGTTCCCAAGATCATAGACAACAGCTTTAGAACCAAACGGGACATGTTACAGAGCAGCAAGTTAGAGTGCTGTCAGCAAATTTTACCCATGACCAGAAAATAAATTATATTTGAAACAAAGCTCAAACTTTTCTTGTGCGTAAAGAAGGAGTAAGTAACTCGCAATAAAATTTAGAAAAGGGATATTTTTCCTATGTTCAAAATATAGGTCCCAGAATTCCTATCATACTTTAGCCATTTTGGTGGTGATTCTCCCATAGCTCATATATTCAATATGGCTACTTTCTTATTACAGCGATTGAAGAGAAAAATTCCACTTTTTTTGCATTTGAATACACGAAACCTACCGAAAAGTCTTAAAAAATACACACCTTAATGGGACGAAGATATTAGTATAAACGATAGCGGGAATGGAGGCATAAAGTTCAACATCAGTGTTTAGACGCGCCATCAAAATGCGTACGGAAAAACTTGTAATCTGTACCTCCGCAAAGGTGTATCGGGTGTCTACATAAAGTGTAGGTAGTGTGCTTACATAAAAAATGTAATTTGTGCCCATGTAAAATGCGTGTTCTCTACCTGTAGATGGAGATTTGGCTGTTTAAATTTACAAATAGTAAATCATTGTGAATTTTAATGCAGAAAGAAAAATTACTTACTTCTAATTTGACTTGAATTTTAATTTAGTGTTTAAATAACAAATTTGTTACAGTTCGAAATAAATGTTCAAATATCCCACGGTCAACCTGAGTGCACTTTGCAATTCGTGTGTTGTTCGTCTGAGTTGACCTTCAAGTTTATTTGCCCAGCAGCATCCGAAATGCGAACGAGCAATTTGTCTCATGTATCCACCTTCCTTTTTCTAAAACTTCGCTCTTTATCAAACTCCCTCCCCCCCCCCCAAAAAAAAGATGTAGTTAGGCATGGAGATTCAGAGCTCTATCTCGGTAACCATTTAGAAATAGACGCATGTTCATATGCACTTTAGTTTCTCACAAAGACTCATACTATCACCTCACAAAGTATTGAACTTTCCCCCTGAATCACCCTGTATGTATAAATATATGTATTAACCAATTCACTTTGACCCATCCGTACATAGTTTCGGGAAAATGGGTCTGAGGATGTGGGCTTCATTCAACATTATCAGTGACAAGAAACTGTGTATAAACCGTCGAATCTGAGGATTCTATGAAATTATGAAATATCTGGACAATCAGAATAACTCCTTTGATTTTCAACAAAAACACTGTAGGGTAGTGTTATTTAGTTCCAGATTTTCTTGCGAAGTGACGAAACCATTCACGTGTTTATGTAAATGTATGGCGCAAACATTCCTGTCTGCGTTTGAACTGTACTGAGATTAACACCCCTCTGGTTTGAAGCCGTAATGTGGGGACAGCCGAAAGCAGCGAACTGCGTGTGCTTTGTTGGACAATGCAGTTCGCTATGCCTACTTCAGTTGTTCAGTAATTCGCAACTCATGTATCTGCCTCCCACCAGATGGTGCTGTCCTATCGATCGTCCCTATTGCCAACTGTAGTGGCGATACGATACACTATATTACAGGAGGGAATGCGCGTTCGATTTGTTCAGTATGCCTGCTATTCTACTGAACTGCACAACCGTATGGTGCTCTTTTGTGTTAGACTGTGAGGTTGTTTAGAGGCTGGCTGCATTGCATGCAACAAAATCGAGGACCAGATCTTAAAATTGTAATTCCTTCCGACATGAATCCAGGGTTTCATTATATCCTTGCAATTGCCCTTGAGTGCCTCTTTTCTGTATGCATTTCATCATAATTGTTTCCGATAGGTATTATCAACCTAATTTGGCTAATATAAAGTTAAATATGAAACCTTGTCCAATAATGTTCTGAGACATGTGAATGGTATCAACTTAGATAAAAACTTAGCAAGACAGGCAGTGTAGGTATAACCTAACATTGGGACGCGTTCGTTCAACCATTTATCCTGTGTAAAACAATAAGTATTACATGTTCTGAGCTTGTGTTTGTAGCCTTAGGTGTCCAACATACAATACGTATGCTCCACATATTCATCTGTAGCCTGCCTGTTTATACAGTAGCTTCCACATTGTCTCATAAACGGGACAATTTTCGGGGGAGGGGGATGGAGAAAAGGGAAGTTACCGAACGTGGGAAAAGTTTTGATTTTCTGTAAAATTTTGGCTGAAATATTTCTCATTCTAACAAGAACTGAGTGATATATGGTCAAAAATGTATATCGGTCTCCATGTACAGTGCCCGTTATTGTTGTCAGATTTAAATGCAACGTGAATTTTCTGGGCAGTTTTTTCGAAAAATACTCAAATAAGAAATGTAATGAAAAACCGTCCAGTGAGAACCGAGATGTTCCATGCGGACAGAGGGACGGACGAGTGGACGGAAGGGCAGACGGACAGGCATGACAAAGCTGATAGTCCCTTTCTGAAATTTTGCGAAAGCACCTAAAATTCGCTCGAAGCTGCGTGCATAGTGTTCTTCGCAGATGTTTTATTCGCACTAATATACGTTCAAACCGTGCCGTTATGTTGTTTCAACGTTTTGCTTCAAATTTTCCTCTTTCCTGCGGTCTTCAGAGAGGACGTGTGAGTGTGGCAGACATTGTCCTCTTTTTCCTGCAATTTTTATTGTTGGGATTGTGGCTAAAAGTCGAAAATGACTTTGGACAGACTACGTAGGCCTTAAGATAATTTCGTCCCAGCCTTATTTATTCGGCTTACTTACTTACTTACTTACTCCACGGTGCAGAGTCCTTCTTGAGAAGCTAACTGGTTTGCAGCTAGTCAAGAAATTCCCGCATTTTATGGAACCCGAAGGTTCATTACCGCACTCACAAGCGTCTACCACCTGTCCCTTTCCTGGGCCAACCCAATCCAGTCCACATACCCACATCCCACCTCCTGGAGATCCATCCTAATATTATCCACCCATCTACGCCTAGATCTCTCCAGTGGTCTCTTTCCCTTCGGTTTCCCAACCAACACCCTATACACCCCCCTCTCCTCACCCATACGCGCTACGTGCCCTGCCCATCTCATTCTTCTCGATTTTATCACCCGCACAATATTGGGTGAGAAGTACAGATCACTTAGCTCCTCGTTATGCAGTCTCCTCCATTCCCCCGTTACCTCGTCCCTCCTAGGTCCAAATATTCTCCTCAACACCAT
>Ga0136643_10005877_pt1 | contig 17448 bp, 14 predicted proteins | sample TergutLab28metaG_FD_96883 | JGI IMG/M metagenome (GOLD analysis project Ga0136643, IMG submission 96883) | Labiotermes labralis P1 segment gut microbial communities from Petit-Saut dam, French Guiana - Lab288 P1 (version 3) (version 3) | ecosystem: Host-associated > Arthropoda: Insects >... | reverse complement strand
ATTTTCTCTTGGCAGACACGTTTTATCTGGGTGATCATCTTAGATTAGAGTCATCCTGCATTCAGATAAATATGATATTACATTGTGTCATGTAAGTACTGACAGAAAGGGAATAGAAAGGTCAGTGGGGAAAATAGGACAGGATATCAAGACACAAATTTTTAAGTCTGTCCATGTGTTTGGTAGTTCCACAAAGATGCACATTGGGTACAACATTCTCGTATCAAGAAAATCATGATGTGTGGCAGTCCTTTGGCCCTAGTGGTGCTGAATAGCACAGCTTTACTGTAACTTGAAAATTAAGTGCTGAAAAAAAATTTGTCCTAAGAGAGATCAGTGAAGTTATATATAAATATTGAATACTGCATAGAAAGGAAATGAAACCTAGAATTGTTGAGCTAGATGCGTTATTAAGTTTGATGTGTGGGTTGCACAGAAGAAATATGTATTGCATGAATATTTTATGTGGGAAATGTTCCGTAAGTAGCAAGTTATGAAATAGGTAAGGTGATGAAGTGGTAAAATGGGTTTTAGAGGACAGGCTTTCATTATGTCAGCTATGTTGAGTTACTTCAGGGTGAACTACGATATTTGCCTTTTGAACTTTGAGACATTTAAGTTACATATGAGATTGTAAATTTGGCAGAGAAAGTTTGTAGATTTCCTTCAAACTAACTAATTAACTAATAATGCAAAAGCAGAACCTAGAAGCTCAACATCACCAACACAGAAACCCACAACTGGGTACAGTTCTAAGCCATTTCCAGCCATAGACCACAGCCTCCAGAATACATTTTAAAGTTATCATTTTGTTGTAATGAAAGTAGTTTGTTTTGTGTTATTGTTTTGTAGTTCATCAGAGAGCAGCTCTCGGTCATCAAGTGGGTCAAGTTCATCCCACAGTTCAACATCAGGATCCACATCACGTTCCAGTTCATCTTCCAGCAGTTCAGGCAGTTCCAGTACTAGTTCAGGTGCAAGGGCTAGAGCCAAGCGCAGGTATGATGCATGTTTCCTCATGATTAGTGCGGGTTTATCACTTTTTCTGTGTGGAACATAGGTTCACTATCTACTGTGCACAACAAATCTGTTCATACATGCATTTGTGTGTCAGTGTATGTTCATATTTTTCTTAATTATGCTTTTCCATGGAGAAACATTTATTCTTGCTGCTTCTGTCCCTCTCCCAACCACTATTTTCATGGCCATAGAGCCATCACTCCCATTAGTTGATTTGCAGCCCCTAGTTCCAATCCTACCTTCTCTGTATCTGTACGTTGTCTTTCTGGCTTACTGTTGTGCCCTGCAGCTGGAAGCAACAAGTTCCTTCCAAATGTTGTTATCTATCCACCAAAATGCACTGTCCCACGATCCCAGGCGACAGTAATCTGCATAGCCACCACCTGGAGAACCTCAGGTCTCACATTTTGCTTCCCAGTTTGATGATATACTTGTGCAGTGAACAGAGTATTATTTCACATACATTTGTATACACTTTTGAATGTAGTGAGTTTCCCTCGACTGCTGCTGTGTTATAGAAGTGATGTCACTTAAAACTGGCTGCCTTCCACTTTGTATTACAGATGTGGTAAACAGGTTAGGTACTGGCGATAATGAAGTGTATGGAACAGTGAGTCAAAAATGATGCAAAACAACAGTCTATATTTTAAGCTGATAATGACAAACCTAAACATGAATTTTTTCAAAGATAATTGAAAGCCATATCCAAGCAGTGGATATGAAATTCTTTTACAAGTCCTGAAAAATAAGAAGGAATATGATTACAAATGAAATGTTTAAAGAATATTTCAGAATTCAGAATTTATTAATAGAGGTAGGAGAGAAGTGATTACTGTGGTTTCGCCTTGTAAAAGGTATAGGACATTGACACCAGAAAGGGCAATAGAATGAAGTTTTAAGAAAGAGATTTCTGTAATTTTGTGTTCTTACCATCCTGTCAGTTGCTGAGATTGTGTAGTACTCTGAGAGAAACTTGTTATAGTGTCATTTGGAAAGATACTTATGGGAAACCCCAGAAGAGGATGACTTAGACAGCTGAAGAAATACGCGAAGAAAAGAAGAACAAGTTGGAAAGAGATTTAAAATTATTTTTTGTTGGAAGGTATGAGATTGGAATATTACTGTTCATTGATCCATATACAAACAGAAATGGTGCCAGCACAAAGAATCATTTGGAGAAGGATGTGTTACATGAGGATGCTACCACAAGTAATGAGAATGTTTGTTATACTAACCCTTTGGTGCCAGAAGTATATGCCTGGTGTGATGTTGATGTGATGTGCAGCAGGCTAGAATAGAAATGAGAGCTGCTTAATGAAGCTGTCGGCCCTACCTGTCTTTTGGATTTTCAGCATCACTGTGCATGACAGGTATACTTGACATTACGCTCTAGAGGGTTAAAACATAGGTACGTGTACAAAAACAGGTATCATTAGCAACTGAAGATATTTTATTCCTTTTTTACTAGACCCCTGTTATGTTCCACACATTTCTGCCAGAACTGTACAAGCCTGAATTGACTGCCATATCATTCTTATACTGCCAGCCTATCATATGACCCTTCATGGACGTGCACAGGTGATAATATGAGAGTGTGAAGTCTGGACTGTAGGAGGATGGGAGAGACATTCTCAGAAATGATGAAGGATGATATTTTTATTCATCAGGCACCGGCTGCAAAATGCATGTTGCAGTTTTTTAGGCATCTGAACTAACTGGGTAGAAAATCAGCCCTCGGCTCTGGCCATCTTCTTTCGAGATGTGATATGAGGCCGTTACACGCTTTGTTGCTCTGTCTGAACATCAGAGTGGTGGAATTGGCTTTCATTGTCCATCCTTTTTGGTGGGCAGTATTACCCTTGGCAGCACATTCTTCAAGAAACTGTGTTGCCAGAGCAGTGTATCATTTTGTGTTGTGATTTCTGTATTCATTACTATTACCCCAGGTTAAGACAAGGTTTCTTAGTTAATTGTAACTGTCCTTACGCATAGTTGATGATAAAATATCACACACACTATACAGTTCAGAGTCTAGGGAATGATGCAGGGTTGAGTGATAAATGGGTAACTGTTTACCAATTTATGCAGTGTAACATCCCAGAAGACTTGGATCTTCAAAAGCACTTTTGTGAGAAACTCATATCTTGCAAGGTAATAGTCACTCCATTTGTCAAAGAATTTCTTGCATGTTAGGGAACCAAAGATTCATAAATGTAGTACAGAACCTTTCACTGTTGGGTGTCCTACGCCAGGTGAACCCAATGCAGTGAGGTATCTGCAAATGTGGTGGGAAGGAAAGCATTTAAGTCTACATGATGAAATAAGTGAAAGTGATTCTTATTCTTATAATAAAAGCCAACAAGATGCACCATGTCAAAGTTAAAGTGAGAAAAATTATGTAGTTGGTATCGCACTTCTGGGACATGGCTTTAATTTGGTAGATAGGTGCCAACAATTTGGAGGAACACTATCTTCAGGGTAAACAAGATTCTACACTTATTAGCCTCCACCATAAGGATTTTATGCTTTACATACAAATTATTCAAAATGTAATTAATCCCTTTAAAATGAATGACAATTTACTGGACATGAAATGTGTTCATGTGTTTGAGGGGGATTGTAACCATTGCATGGAGAGTAATTATTTATATTGCCATTGAAATTTTATATTAGATGTGCAGAGAGAATTTGACCAGTTTGGTGCAATGGGCAAGTGTATGAATGGCAGGTAATCAGGACATGTGGCCAGTGAGACAGCAGTGTTAGAGCAGTAGTAGATGAAGGGAGATCAGACTAATTAGAAGGAGACAGACTAGGCACCCAGTGGGTAGCAAGAGGGCGTTAGTATTTGTTCCAGTTTGTTATTGTTGAAATGAATGGAATTTGAACATCCTTGAGTAGTTGAAATTTTAAACTTTGACAATTTTTAGGCCTCTCACATCTTGCAGGGGAGGATACAATGTTAGTCATGCTCATACATGAAGAAAAACTGGTAGGACGTGTATATTGGGTTCAAAGAAGTTGCAGCATGGGGGGCAGCATTTAGTTATTAGCCAATAATGAGACAGTATTCAAAATCTTAACTGTTTGGACCCATTAGAAAATAGTAAAATTAACGGTTAGCCAATTGGGGACTGAGAAAATTCAAGTAATGGGATGAATTTTGACCAGGATACCAACTACCACATACTTATGCCAATGGGAGAAGCTGTTTATACTTGGCTCGGTGAAGTTGTAATTTGAGTCACTCTGATGTGGGTGGTTGCAGTTAAAATTTTATAATTAGACATTTATAAGTGTATTACTTGAAAAGTGACTTTAAAAGTGAAACTGGTTTTGAAAGTGATATATTATATTATTTTACTTGTACATAAGATGTAAGTAATTGTAAGTAATATGCCAGTGAAGTGATTGGTAGACAGTAATCATGAAGTGACTTAGAGTATCCAATGCCACAACCATCAGTAGTTCGAATGACTGTATAATCGTTTTGGACAGCTACTATAATAAATCGAGGAAAAACAGTAGTTCTTAAGACTTTTGGCTAAATTGCTAGATATACAATTGTTCCTATGCCTCTGATGAACCACTTAGATTCCCTGAGACCAAGAGCATATCTACTGGCTGAGGGCTAAAAGCAGGTATAGGGTGCAGCATAACAGTAATGTGTACTCCCATATTATGTGTGCATTTGCAAAGAGACATTTCTGAAGATTGAGGCATAGATAAGATATGGTATTTAACTGTTTGCTATTCCAGATATTTTTTACTTTCATAAGTTAAAATGACTCTTTTCCCCCATGTTTTTCATGCCAAAGAATAATTATATATAGGCCCTCAAAATTAAGTTGTCTACCAGCATTTGAATACAGTGCAAGTTGATCAGCAGTTATTATCTAATTCTGAAGATTCCTCCATGGTTCTGAACCATTTACATTCTTTCCATTTCTATATCAGCAATTATTAACCAATACTTAAGGCACCATCATCAGGAAGCCCGGTCTAACTGTAAGATTTCACAAAACTGCAAATGATTATAAGCAATTAATTGACATTCATTATAAGATTGTGGTTCTTAACACAGATGCATAACTTTGAATCTTTCACATCTTTGGGTGCCATCTGGCAGTTTTTATGCATTGTTATTGCATTACATGTATGTGGGTGTGCTGGCTGAGGTCCCACAGTTTGCCTGCAGTAGTGTAACTACTTCAGGCTTCACACGTTCTGGTTCTGATTCTTAGTTTGTAGATTTTAGGTCATGGCTGATATATTTTGTACTTTTCCTCTGTTCCCCTAGATAAATATGTGTGCAGTGTTATAAAATAGGCCATAACCTCTTCTTTATACTTTTCCAGTGTACCATATTTATTCAGATGCAGGACAGGTTTTTTCCCTTAAATTTGGTCCTTAAGTATGTGAAGTTGTCTTAAATTCGCATATGAAGCACTAAACAGGACTGCCAAACCAAATCACTCTGAACTGTACCATGTGGGGCCAAACCAAGGCCTGCATCACCAAATTATCATGTGTAAACAAAAGAGAGAACAGAGCACGATTGAAGTTACACAATCTTCTTTTTCTGGGACTTTGTCCATTGTATATTTTCAAGAAGCATAATGTTTCAGAAGCCAGTTCTGGTTCTGTTTTCAGGCAAAGAAACGCGTAATTTGGTGTACCCGTTAGATTGAGTGCTTGTCAGTCAATTGACACCATAGAAACAGTAACTTGTTAAGATATACACCTTAGAACAAATTTAGTCCAAGGTTAGTAACAGGAAAATGGCTATTGAAATATTAGAAATTACCTACAAGCCTTCAAAAATCATATCTGGCCCATTCCACAAATTGAAAATCATAAAAAGAGCCATGAACTCAGACTGATCAGACCACAGGCACAACATAAATATCCAGAACACATGTATTTAAAATTCTTAACATCACTAACACCATCTGTAGAGAAAATTGTGAAACTGCATGGTTCCAAGTATTATTAACCAAGACATATAAATGTATTATTGAGTCCGTGTGGATCCTAATAGCATGGCAGTGCACCTCACCAGAAGTGATTGTGAAGGGTTTTAAGAAGTGCTGTTTATCCAATGCAGTTGATGAGACTGATGATGATATGTTGTGGAATGGCAGTGAAGATGGTGGGCATGTTAGAAGTGAATGTGAGGTAGATAAAGACACTGACTGTGAAGGTTGAGACATTGACAGTGATTACTGACGGTAGATAGAATTTGACATGCATTGTGTATTAAATGTATAAAATTAGTAATAAAATATTTTTACTCACCAAATGTTTAATTTTTTTTTTGGGGGGGGGGGGAGTTGTTATAGATTTAGATAAATACATTTTACCTTGGTAGACATGTTTTATATGGGGGGCTCATCTTAGATTAGAATTGTCTTGCATTTGGGTAAATACGGTATTCATAGTTATTGTGGCATTTGGCACTATATAACATGTTTATTTGGAAGGCAGTATTGATGTGAATCATGTGATATTTGGGGTTCTCACAACAGTGACTGAAGTTTTCTGGTTTCTGGGATGAGATTCTCTGTACTTAAGTAAACAGGTGTGTACAAAATTCTGGTACCTGCTTACCAAACTACATGGCACTTCATCTCAGAACACAGCAAATATTAAAGAATAAGTAGTTCTCCTTTTTGTCAAATGTTGTATTTCTGGTGGTCCTGTTCACAGTTGAATATGGGAACAAATGCGTAGAAAGGACATGCATAGTTTTAGTGAAGAATGACCAGTGAATAGACACTACCCAAGGCTTGTATATTTAGTTTACTGCATTGTTGCTTGTTAATTGGGTATATTAATGAATATTCACAAATTTCTGACTTTCAGAGCCACCAGTGGAAGTCGCAGTCGCAGTAGAAGTGCAGAGCAGAAGAAAATCAAAGAAAAGGAAGAGAAAAAGAAGAAACCAGAGAAACCAAAACCCAAAGCACGATCTAGGTAAGAATTATACTAAATAACATGGTGTTTTGTTTTAGGAAGTTGAACGTATCCCTGCATCTTATCATTGGTTCACAGACTGCATTTTGTGTTCATGGTTGGTGAGTGACTGTATGCATGTTACACTTACATTTCCAGATAGTTACTGGATGATGGAAATTTCAGTACTGTACAACCAAGTTCTGCAATGTTATGCCTTGGAAGACAGTGCTGTTTGTAGCTAAATTGACGTGGTTTTGCTGTCAGCTGTATCGGATATAGTTTGATTGCCTGTGTGCTTTTTCCACCTGTCCAGTTGGCAGTGCAGGATTATTGGACATTTTCGTCTTAACTGTTATGTCCAAGACGTGTTCAATCCTGTGGTTCACGCGTCAGTCTCTTATCCAAAGGTTATAGAGGAGCCATTGTAACTTGGGGTAAAGCTGGTCAGATTGTGGTGCCAAGGTCTGGAAATGTTAATTTCCATGCTGAAGTGAAAGCTGCACAAGGTAGGCTACTAACTGGCCATTATCTATACCTGACATTTGGCACTGAGCATCATACCACATGATGCTGATACCTGACATTAGGTGTATAAGGGTTAATTACTTTCTGCATTCAAAACATACGGGGTGTACAAAATGTGTGAAAACTTTGTATTATTTATATCTCAGAAAAAACTGCTGCAGTATACATTAATCACACTTCTTGTACCTGCAACTGAGCAAGATGGTTTAAGTGGTGTCACTTGTGATGTGTGATTGGTAAGTGCTCATTTTGAACTCATCTGGAACCCTGACTACCCTGCAGAGATTTTTCAGGGCTTGCTCAGGTTCTCCAGATACCTTGAGATTACTACCTTAGATTAGGCCAATACCAGTTCCTTCCAAGTCTTTCTCAGTAATATTTTCCACTAAGCATACTACCACTAATTCGTAGAATTGGAGTTTCTGACATTGTTGCAGTGTTATTAAAGAAATTAATGTAAGTACCATATATACGCAACCATAGAGTGAGAACTTTTCCCTGATTCATCATCTTGAAAATGGTGGTTTGCATATTGTTTTGCACAAATTTAAGCTTGTTCTATGTAAGTATTTTCATGAAAATTAGATATTGTGAGGGTGGGGGTTCCTCTTTTATTTGAATAAATACATTATACATGGAATCTGAATCCAGGCAGCGTTTTCAGAGGTATTTCAGTGTACTCCACACGAGAGCAGTGAATGATTGGCACTGACTAAGATATGGGCTGGCAGTTTTGATTATACGAGGGAGATTCAAAAAGTAAAGGCAAAATATATTTAACGGCTTTAACAGAAGTTACTGTGAGCAATTTTATATATCATTTTTCTACATAGTCCCCTTGCAACACAATGCATTTGTTATTTCATTCAACTAGTTTCTGTATTCCTGCCCAGAAGAAGCTTTTTTGGCTGCTCTCGAAGCCAGGTGCGCACCGCTTTCTTCACTTCCTCATCGGAATTGAATCTGCGAATGCGCAATGCCTTCTTCAGAGGACCGAAGATGTGATAATCGTTTGGCGCCAAATCCGGGCTATAAGGAGGATGTTGAAGAAGTTCGAAGCCCAGTTGTTGCACTGTCTCTACTGTCGCTGCTGCTGTATGAGGACGTGCATTGTCATGATGCAGTAAGACTTTTTTGGACAGCATTCCTCTTCTTGCAAATTGCAGGTTTAAGTTCATTTCACAACATTGCACAGTAATTAGCACTGTTCACTGTTTGCCCATGCACTTGGAAATGCACCAGAATAGGTCCATGCATGTCCCAAAAGAGCGTTAACATGACTTTCTTGGCGGAAGGCTGTCTTTTGAATTTCTTCTATGCTGGAGAGGAGGGATGCCTCCATTCCATGCTTTGTCTTTTGTTCTCCGGATCATAGTGATGCACCCATGTCTCGTCACTGGTGACAGTTCTTTCCAGGATACTCGGATCTTCTTCATACCGTCTAATGACCTGGGTCGCAACCTCCACGCGCTGTCGCTTGTACACAACAGTAAGCTCCTTTGGAACCCACTGTGTGCAGACTTTCCTGTATCCCAGATCATTATGCAGTTGGAATATGTGGATCCATAGCTGATATCCAAAAGTGCAGCCACTCCAGACACCATTATCTGTCTATCTTCTCTAATCATGGCATCTGCCCTGTCGATGTGGTCTTGTTTGCACGATGTTGATGGCTGACCAGAACGACCTTCGTTAGTAACACGTGTTCGACCCGATTTAAACCTTTCCACCCACTCATAAACCTTTCATTGACTCATGGTGCGTGCTCTGTCCATACTGAGCCAACATATGATGGTGAATTTCCACAGGTTTCACTCCTGCCCAAGAAACCGCACTACGCAATGTTGTTCTTTGATGGTGCAATCTTACAAAGGAGCGTCCATGTTTTCGCCCTCGTTGCTGCCACTTGACTGAAGGCAGAGCGCTGTACTGCACATGGCTGAACTCTTCAACAGGCATTGTCAATAGTGCGCAATGCGCCAGCTCCTCTCTGTCCTGGTTACCGCGTAATTTAAACATTGCCTTTAGTTTTTTATTCATCCTCGTAGGTTTCATCTTTATTGACGCCCGGAACCACTGTAACTCCAGCAAGCCATAATTATACATTTTGCTGTTTATGTTTCCATCCCAGATACTGAGCAGTATGGATGGTTACCCAGAGAAAAGCCACTACAAAAAAAATGCATTGTTGTATCACATTGTCAAATATTTTGAACCATTAAAATATAGAAAGAAGTTTAAGAAGCTGTCTCACGAACATAGTGATTGTAGTTTGTGCTGTTTTGGAAACAACAGCTGCACACATACTGAGAACTGAAGAACTGCATAAAATTTTATATGTTCCTTGTCTTTGCATTAAAGAATGTTGTTTACTTATATGATAAATCAACAAAAGCATATTTCTAACTATGTTCATTCACATATTATTATTCTGCAACATGTTCCACCACGTCTGTGACCATCATCATGTTTTATAATGCAAATACAATTACAGATATTTATTGTATCCTTGTTATAAGACACCCTGATGATGGTCACATAGAGGGTGACTGAAATATGTTGGTGATGAATAATAATATGTGATTGAACATATTTATAAATGTGCATTTTTTTTATGTTTTGCTGACCATGCATCTCAGTATAATCCTAGCAGTTGACCAACTTAATGCACAAATTCTTGTTTTATAATAAGTTTATTATATTCCTCTACATGTTTCATGCACTGTTGTGCTCATTATCAGGAGGTCAAATTGTATTATACAGCATCTGGTATAGTCACACTCTGTAGGTGGCAGGTTGGCACAGGTTGAGAGAGGACTCTCTCAACCTGCGCACCGGATGGCCACCTACAGAGTGTGACGATACCAGATGCTGTATAATACAATTTGACCTCCTGATGATGAGCACAACAGTGCTTGAAACATGTAGAGGAATATAATAAACTTATTATAAAACAATTTGTGCTTTAAGTTGGTCAATTGCTAGGAGTACATTTGTTGGTTTGTCATATAAGTCAACCATATACAGTGTTCAGCAGGGAATGTCTTTTGAATCCTACCAGGTGCTACTGGAGCAGTAAGAATAGTATGCAGAACTTCTTAATGGTAAGGAATTTTTTATGTGCATCTGGCATTAGGCCATAAAAAGTTGTACCATCCCTGCTCTGTATCAAAAAAGTACATAATACTGTCCAACTGCACAAAACTTGTGTATTGGGATTTTTTTTTTATCAAAAGCTGTTCCCAAATGTGCAGCAGCACATTATTTTATGGATTCTTGTACCACTCAATATTATGTAGTCTTTTGGATGGCATGACTGTTCTCTCACCTCATAGATAGCAGTTTTGTAATCTAAAACAACATGTACTGAACTTGAACTCGAGTGAGCTGAAATATAAATCATTATATAGTTCTTCACTGTGTGAATGCCTTCAGTTAACTTTTAATGCATGAATGGAAAACTCGCACATTAAATGTATATTTTTTCATCTGAAAAGGAAAGCGCTGTCCTACAATGTATATTTAAATTGAACAGTACTCTGGCTGTGAGCTAGAAACATGGGATTTACAAGGTGATGCACTGGAGTTTAATACATTGTCACTAAATAAATAGTGATTTACATGTTACACATCTGAACTCTGCCATAGGCTTCTTACTGTGAACTTTATAAGAAGAAATTACTAGACCATTAATATTTAATCAAAGTTGACAGGGACTACAGGCATTGTGACAAATGTTTACCACACGACTTGCATCAGCCTGACTCCACCACTGAGGGCCAGTCAGGTACAGTTGGTGTTATGGTACTTACCATCTCCCCGTGTTGGTGTTCTTAGGTGATTTTAAATGTTTTAGTGATGATATTTGTGTACTTTTATCAGGAACTTTGTTTATTGAACTTTGGTAATGAAAGGGGAAGCAAGTGAACACAAAGTTATCAACTTATCCTCAGACAAATGAGGGAACTGATGTTTAATTATTACCAGTACTTCATTGTGGGAAGCAGACAGTGCTATTTGTTGGGCAGTTGACAGTATTGCCAAGTGTCAGAAGTGAGTATTTGAGTTGTGTGCTAACTGCATGTGTGTGTCTGGACTTGCAGTACCACAGCTGGCAACTGCATCTTTGTGCCAAGTGCAGTGTCAGTCTGCTTTTATTAAAGATCCCGGGGCTAGTAATGTACTGGCTTCTGTGCTGTCATGCCATTACATATGGGCACAGCAGGTTTCAAAATGTTGGTACTTATCTACCATGTACTCACATGGTGTCACAGCCCACAAGACAGTGATTTTTACAGTCACCTTTCTGGGAACCTCTCATTCCTTGGTGTGTTATATGCCTTGTAAACTTATTCCGATCTGTATGTACTTGGGGAGCTTCCTGTATACTTTTGTACAAAACTGGTCCTTTGAGTGGGTGACACTGCCAGTTATTGTTTGGGAGGTGCCAGGTTTGGATCTGAGCCCAGAGTGCCTGTCCTGACAGAGATTTTTCATGGTTTTACTTTGTCCCTTTTGTACACATTGGGCAAACATTAAAATTTTCATGAAAAAGTTTTTTGGACAGAAAATGTAGTCTTTGTTGAGGATATTATTCACTGTGCAGTAAATACATTATGCATTTTTAAAGATTAGAGTATTTATAAATTTAGTCAAGCTAAATCCACAATAAAATTAGAACAAAAAAAGACATTTAAAAATGTGCAATTGTAGGTGAATAGTACAAGTGAGAATTGCTTTCTTTGTACTCACATTTATGGAAGTTGCTAGATCTCGGCAGACAAGAGTTACATTCCTCACAGTAACATGTGACTATATATTTCTTTGTATGCCTTCATCAGGAGTTACGAATATGCCACAAGGCTTTGTTTATGCCTAGTTGTGTTCCTGAAAAAGTGTGCATAAATCATTATTGATATTCCCATAAGAAATAATGGTATAAGTAGGGGTTAGGTACAGTCAGTACACCGACAGCCACTTTGCAGATGGTATATAGACATATATAATATTGTTGTGTTACTGGTATTACTTAAGAAATAATTAATATTCATTTTTAGCCTGGGTGAATTGAAAGGGAATTGTAAACAACTTGTGTAAACTTATGCGAAATGCTGGTTGAGATGGTTCGAGGAAGATGGCAGTGCTGGTTGTAGGTCGGGTCAGATGACAATAGGTAAGCTGTGATAACAGTAGCTGGGTTAGAGTTCCAGGAGGGGAGGGTTTGTCTGGGTCAAGTGATTAAGTAGGCGATGGTGAAGGTGATAATGCAAGGGTGGTGGACAGTTGTGCACTTAGTGCCAGATAACTTCCCAGCTGATGGGTGGCCCGAGGTCGACAGTTCAGTCTTTTTGTTGTTTTATTATATGAATCCACTGGCTTCTGAGAGGCTTTCATCTTCCTTGCTTTCATTTTTTTGGAATAATGTCTCACTGATGCTGAAACAACTCTTTTCACTGTGGAATTTATTTTTGTGTTTGGATCCCCTATGTCAAAAACTGTAAGAGTTTTGTCAATGATTGGCAGTACTTTGGACAACATTTTGCTTGTGAGTTCTTACACAGATTAAACCTCTTCTTTCCTGCTTCTTCCCCACTTTCATTTTCTAGTTCAATTAAATCTTTTTCAGACATTAATAAATTTACATTATCATCCAACTCAGCTGTGTTAAAAACCCAGCTACATTTGTGAATTATAAGTTTTTTCTCTTGCTAGATTCAAATCCTCATCAGCACTGATCCTCTCACAGTCTTGTACCAGATAAGGGCACATTCTTTCTGAAGTCCGCACACACAAAAATGTAATTGCATCTCATACTTCACCAACAAGCATAATTGCATCTCTAATAGCAAAACGTTTCCAAATTCTTCTACAGTCATGTTTTTATCATCCACAGCCTTCACCAACATGTTTTCTTCCAATAATAGGTTTTAAATGTCAATATCACTTTTTGATTCCTCAGTTGTATTAGAGCATTGCGTTTGGGGGGATGAACGGAACTTTTGTGTACTCACAAAGATCCTGAAATGTTGTAGGATGATCTGGGACATTATTGACAAGGAGCATTTTAAAGGCAAGATTTTGCTTTTTGCAGCATTTTTGCAGTTTGCCCTCAAGTTTTGATGTTAGGTAGTCAGTAAAAGGTGCTCCTGTTACCCACCTCCCTTGCATTTGAATAAAAATGCACTGGTAAAACATATTCCATATTCTGGCCGGTCCAGATATCAAATCAAGAACTGTGGGCGAGAGCCAAACAAAAGCCAATCGAACTAGAAATTTGGCAGAGGAAGTGGGGGTGGCTGGGCCACACACTTCGCCGACCACCAGGTGACATAGCAAAAGCAGCCTTAGAGTGGAATCCTCAGGGAACCAGATCCCATGGCAGACCCTGAACAACATGGTGCAGAACAATTTTTTAAGAGATTAGATACCAAGGCAAAACATGGACCGAAGTCAAAGTACTCGCCAGTAATCGTGTCAGATGGCGAAACTTTGTGGGGGCCCTATGTTCCCTTGAGGAATGACGGGAAACTATATATATATATATATATATATATATATATATATATATTTATATAAAACATATTCCACATTGCCTGTTAGAGCACAGGGTTGTGCAGAATGGTACACCATCACTGGCTTCAATGTAAAGTTCTCTCATCATTACCACCTAAAAGTAGAGTAAACCTCTGCTTGGCAGCCTGAAATCTGAGTGGAGATTTTTCCTCTTGAGTGTCAAGTCCTATAAGTCATCCTTTTCTGAAAAACAGTAGTCTCTTCGATGTTGTAAATTTGTTGATGTGAATAACTTCCATTCCCATTAATATACTGCAGTTCTGTAACAGTCCCTTCAGCAGCCACAATGTCAGCAGAATTAGCTTTCCCTCTCATTTTAATGCTACGAAAATGATGTCTGTTCCCGCAGTTACAAAACCAACTTAAACTTGCATTACATGGTTTAGCACTATCATCATCCTTTGACAGGTGATCTTATAGATAATGGGCTTTGGCTTGAACCAAAGCTTGCCTACAGGCCTGTGGCATTGATTCTGTCTGTCGATCCAAGTATTCAACATTTTGTCCATATGTTCCATGTTGTGTAGTAGAACTTTGTGAATAAATTCTTTCAGCACTCACTCTCATTCCTGTCCTAGCACTTTGTTTAATTCTATCAGCAGTATTATAAATTGTCTTCACCATGCTTTTGGCCACGCCAAGAATTTGACAGAAATTCGTAGTGTGCTCACCTCTCTTCCAAGCTGATTCATTACTTGTACTTTCTCTTCAGTACTGATTGTCTACTTTTTTTTATCTGGGTTATGCTAGGAGATGTAGACTTATATTTTTCGTTCATTTAATGGGGGAAGAAGACTGATATAGAATGAACGGAAATGAACATGCCACCCAGTACCTAATATCTACCTCAACTTAAGCGATGGGCACATGGTGAGTGATGCAGTTTTCAAGCATGGAACAAAGGTGGTTTCCAGTTAGGGCACTGCCTCCCATTCTTGTTCTTCCTTTTAGATTTCATAGATTCTTGGCAGCATAATAGAGTGCAGCCAGCCAAAGGATGTAAACTGACAATGAGAGGGCATAAATGGAGAAGTGGTGTAAATTGGTATGGGGGCATGAAAGCAAAAAGGTGTGAAACAAAAGGCATGAAACAAGGCCTGCATGTACATTTTTCTTTGTAATTTTTGTGAGCCTCTTTTGCATTTTCGGACATTGGATGACTAGTTAGTATATCTCCTTCATCGATCTCATCTGTGCGTATCACTATCTTATGAATTCATGCTGACTTGTAATAGTGTCAGTAGGCATCTTGCAAATGTGGCATACTGATAAAAGGTTTTGCTGTTGGTATGAAAGCCTAGTGCTAGTAGTGGGGTTGTGAAGTGAGCAACACATGTTGTATTGATGCCTGGAATTGCCAGTGATAGAGATGGTTTCTTTAAAAATATGTGGGCAGATTTGGTGCCTGTTGTGTTTCTGTTTCCACATTTTATGTGATCAATTTCTAGACCCATCTCTGAGCAAAATTTTCCAGCTATTTCCATGTTTTCATAGTAGCCACTTCTGTTTCATCTCCTCATCCTCATGAGAGTTGAGTAATTGAATTGATATCTATATGTTATTCCAGATCTGCTTCACCTCGTCGAAAACGTAAAGAACGTTCACCCACACCACGTCCGACAAAGATTCATGTGGGTCGCCTTACACGCAATGTCACTCGTGATCACATTCTGGAAATATTTTCAACTTATGGCACCGTGAAGAGTGTGGATTTTCCACAAGATAGACTGCACACCCACACTGGCCGAGGATTTGCTTACATAGAGTTTGAGACTCCCAACGAAGCAGAAAATGCCATGAAACATATGGATGGAGGTATGGGCAGCAGGCAGGAGTGCAATTGTTAGGTTCAGTAGTGGTTAGCTGTATGCTTGCAATTCATAATCATGGTTTAAACATTGTTTGGACCTTCGTATATGTACTGCATCAAAATGCATTACGTCTGAGGTGAGTGTGTCCTTATTGCCATGTACTAGGTGTGAGTTTGACCTATTTTGTTGCAGGTTTTACCTTCAGGACAGTGCCTTGTGTTACATTCAGTGACTTTATTTTCTTGTAAATGTGACCAAGATAGGTCATTGAGTAGATTAACTCTCCCACAGACTGGATTACCAGAATATCAGGGTTCAGTTCCTGGTAGTAGCAAGAAATCTTCCTGTCTCCACAGTGTCCAGACTGGCTCAGGGGTCCACTCAATCTCTCATTGAATGGTTGCTGGGGCTGTTTTTGTGGGGCTACAAGGAGCAAAGCATGAATGTGTCCACATACTTCAGTGTAGTGCCACCTTAAGATGCGTGGAACTGCACTTCACCTTCCCTTACATATTCAGGGCCTAATTGAACATGGGGAAAACTTACTAGTAGGAAACATTCACTGCATACAACTGTCATGTAGTAACATCACATCTTGTCTTAGCGTATATTTTAAGTTGTGCGCATTTACCTCTTATATGTTTGGTGTGTCTGCTTAATTTGTGTTGGAATCTTCCAGAGTCATAGAAAATTTTATTTGGCAATTTATTTTGGAATTTCTGTTTGTATGTTCTTAATACATGCTTCATATGGCAGATGTGTTGAGACATGAATGATTAGTAATGTCTTAAGCCAGAAATTTCGTACAGTTCTTTGAGATTCAGATGATGCTACTTCAGATATAGCATCAGGTACATGTTTGATTGTGGCCATCATCTTGTTTTAAAAAGTCATAGAATACTATCATTTGGGGACAGGACCAGTCACTATTCTGATGGTAAGAATACAGATGAAACCTACTCATTTGGGCATGATGGCAAAGCTGCTCTCAGCCTTGGGTTGGGAAATTGAAAGTGGCATAGCTTATGATGATGATGATTATCATCATCATCATCATCACTACACTTCTCAACATCTGCCTGCTGGGAAGCCTTCACCTATCCCAGACACCGTGTGTGGGATTAGGCTCAGTCAGGGAAAGGAAATACATCCTATCCCCTAAGGTCAAAGGGCATGTCCCAGGAATTTGTGTGCTACATGACATGTTTGTAATATTACTGCTTTTTGCCCCCTCTTAAGATGTTTTTGGTTAAACTTGTATTCTATAGATGATTTAGGAAGTTTTTGGTGAGCACCCCTTTCACTGAGATGACTAATGGGTATCTAGATACGTTGTTAAGCTTTCAGATATTTTTGATTTCCTGGGCAACATTTTCATATTTTATTTTCTCTGCCTGTATTATTATTATTATTATACAATATGTATGTCTCCTGTCATAGGCATTTCTTCCTGGTACTTCTCTTGAACCAGCGGTGATCCCCACCGCTCAGGCTTCAAGCTTCACATTGCAGTACTTTCCGTATTATGTCTGATGTTCCAAGTATAGCTGTCTTTTGTAGT
>Ga0136643_10005876_pt1 | contig 17450 bp, 8 predicted proteins | sample TergutLab28metaG_FD_96883 | JGI IMG/M metagenome (GOLD analysis project Ga0136643, IMG submission 96883) | Labiotermes labralis P1 segment gut microbial communities from Petit-Saut dam, French Guiana - Lab288 P1 (version 3) (version 3) | ecosystem: Host-associated > Arthropoda: Insects >... | reverse complement strand
TAACTGGTTTGCAGCTAGTCAAGAAATTCCCAGCATTTCACGGAACCCGAAGGTTCATTACCGCACTCACAAGCGTCCGCCACCTGTCTCTATCCTGGGCCAGCCCAATCCAGTCCATATACCTACATCCTACCTCCTGGAGATCCATCCTAATATTATCCACCCATCTACGCCTAGGTCTCCCCATTGGTCTCCTTCCCTCCGGTTTCCCCACCAAGACCCTATACACCCCACCACACTCTCCTCACCCATACGTGCCACATGCCCAGCCCATCTCATTCTTCTCGATTTTATCACCCGAACAATATTGGGTGATGAGTACAGATCATTTAGCTCATTGTATGACGATTAAGAGAGTTAAATGCTGGTGTTCTGTTTTTTGCATTATATGTGTAACTTGTGTAGTAAGTTGTGATGAAAAGAGGATTTGAAGTGTAGCCAGGAAAACAGGACAGAATATGGAGTGACAAAATGGGTCAGGTCTGTCCACGAGGGAGCTGGATACACTAAACTACACGTTAGGCATAATATTCTGATATCCGGAATACTGCCTTATCCGGCACCCTCTTTCCACGGAGATGCCGGATAAAACAATTTTTACTGTAATGTGATAAACGTTTTGGCACAGATAGCAGTCGCTGAGGCGGATACTTCCCACGCCAGGTGAATACCTATCTCGTACTACCCGCATTCCTTGTATACTTCCCAAGTCTCAGTTTCCCGGACTACAATGTAAATCCGCCTCATAATCTCACACACCGTTTTAACACCTGTTTTAACATTTCGATCCAACTTACCGAAGTATTCATCCTTTGGACTTTGTCCATCGTCTAACATTCAATGCTAGTACTTCGTTTCGCAACCCAGCTCTGCATCCCTCTTCAAACAAAGGAGGGCATCTAATTGGGCGGCCCCGTAGAAAGAGTTATTCTCGTCAATGGGTACTTTTACTCAGTAGACTTCTGAAGATAGGCGCCTGAGGTCAGATTCTATCCTGGTGTAGTAAGAGAAAATGGCTCTTAAAAATTAAAAATTAACTAGAAGACTAAGATATTAAATCTGGACCGTCCACAAACTAAAAACTATAAAGAGCGTCAAGCACTGCGAATTGACGGACCACACACTCAACACACACCGAGAAAAAAATTTATTTGAAATTCTATCGTCACTACAGTCATCTGCGGAGATCACAAACCTTCACGGGGTCAAGTAAGTCTATAAGAGATATACGAATTTAGTCACATCCTTACTACTCAGAGGAAACCAAACAGCGAAGAATTTCAGTGCTAGGTTAACTGATTGGATCTTTCAAACAAGACATGTAGGCGCCTTCTTTATATTTTCTACATGCAAATTTTTTCTATCAGTAAGATATTCACTTGATTCCGGATTATTCGATGATTCTCTTCAAAGGCACGTTGAGCTAATCCACATCTCTCCAGATAACCTTCTTCCAAACTCTGCCTGTGTTTCCTGAGTCGTATGGCTAATGGTTTGCCAGTCTCTTCAAAGTGCCTTCTGCCAGATCGCTTCAGTAAACCATAGACCGTCTTCAGAGCCATATATATTTGCATTAGGATACCAATGTCTGTGACCATGTCTCGTTTTACTTACGTGTGCTAAGTAGCATGCCGATCTTATTCTTCTTGCGCCCAACATTATAATAATATATTCAGAGTACGGACTTCCTGGATGTAAGACCGTGCAGTATGGTAAATATGTATACCAGCAGTTCGATGACTTATGATGCATCCATCTCAGTACTTGAGCTTTTTCCTTCGATATATATACCACAACCCAAATGGTCACATTCCAGAATGCCGAAGACTTCATATTCAATACTGTGATAACCTCAAAAATTACAAATAACGTGTGGAAAAGAGATCACTCAGTTCTTTATGTAATTTTTTACTTTAGATGCCGGACTGCTGGCTAGAAGTCAGTATTCGGAAGGTCCTGCGACCGGCCACCTCGGCACAGGTTTTTCTTGGATTCCCTGTGTCTATAAGCAAAGGCTGAGATGGTTCCAAGATTCCAAGTTGCCACTACATGCTTCTCATGTAGCCCTCCCGACTTATTTATTAGCAACCAATTTCATATTTTGTATGCATGTAACATAACCACTGCCACCGGGTGACAACCCAATTGCAGTTAATAAATATTAATAATTCATTATTAATAATAAAGTCAAAAGAAAAGGACATGATCGCAGAAACACTATGAACACTCTCATGCAACCAGTCAATATTTTGTTCCCAGTAGCGATAATACTATGGCACTTTGAACATCGCTCTTGATTTCAGAGAAAGCAAAAACGTAGAATATCGATTTGTGTTTCGAATTTTGGGGTCAGACGCGTGAAAATTAATGAAATATGCGGCATAATTGCGGCTAAGTACGCCAGTACTGTGTCACACAGCAACCATCGACTGTGACACCAGCCGTACGTAAGAAACTTTATTGTCAGCGTATCTGAGACAACCGAAGAATCGCCACTGATAAAATGCAATTGACATTGTCATCCGTAATGTATTATTTCACAACTAAAATTTACAGATTCAACGTCATCAACAACAGTGCGCCTCCACTGGGTGTTATCCTAAATAAATTATGTATTTCCACTTCCACTGAACAAAGAAAAGTTTTGGACAAGAATGGGAAAAGGAAGACGAAAATTCTAGCCGCTGTCGGAAACTTAACCTGGTTATCTATCGACAGGCCATTCGCTGCAGTGACTATGAATGACCTGAAGGCCTTCAGGTACCTGCTATATGAATTTGTACATTATTGAAGAATCAAAAAACCAACTAGATGCCACTTGATATTTTATTGTACTTCTTATAGGCTCAACATGTTTCGAGCATTACTATGCCCATCATCAGGAGCTCGCGACTATGATGTTTACCACATTGGTAGTGTCGTTCTTGGTTTGTTGTAGGTTGGAGGTGAGGTGCGGGTAGGCGGACACTACTCCAGCCTAACTACACCTAACCTCCAACATACAGCAAACCAAGAACGACATGACCAATGTGGTAATCAACATCATAGTCGCGAGCTCCTGCTGATGGGCATAGTAATGCTCGAAACATGTTGAGCCTATAAGAAGTACAATAAAATATCAAGTGGCATCTAGTTGGTTTTTTGATTCTTCAGTTATCACAATGATGCACGGTCCAATAAACATTAGTTATACATTATTAACTTTGTCACAAAGACTATGACGTTTGGAGAGTTTCACGTCTAGTAACTGTAGAACAGACTTCCTATATTTGCACAGATTACACACTGCATCATCAGATAAAGGAGTTGTACTCAGGCACGCCCAGTTTATTGTGTTTGTTTTACTTGACGTTTTAAAATGTTATTGTTGCTTTTGCAGTGCAGCAGATTATCTGGATCAACATACCAGGCGATGCGGCACACGCCATTACGTCCTTAAACGCAGCATGTCTACCTAGTTAGTAGAGGCCAGTAGAAATGTGATGGTGCACGCGCTGAAACCAGATTTCGTCTATCGGCGAAACGGACGAGTCCATTTAAATCGACGGAGGCGTCTGTTCATTCGACAACTGGCAGCCAAGGTGTGCGCAGCAGCGGTAGTAATGCTGGATACACCCTGTTCCGAGGTAGTGTGAAGGCTACTGGCTACCCACTCCATTCGCCAGTTTCCCCTTCACTTCCCCTCCCGTGCGTCACCGTGTGCCATCACATTTCAAGTGGAGTCTACATCTAGAACATCCATATACTGTGCTGTAAAATAATTGCAGCTTTACGCAAATCTGCCGCAGTCAGCATCACGAGGCTCAAAGAACAATTAGAGTCAGTTTGAAGCCTGAGCTCAAGCGTTACTAATTCCTTATTATCAGCTAAATGGCTCAATAAACTGAGAATTGCTCTTTGGTCTGTGGTATTAAAACTCTGACGTCAGAAATTAATCTAAACAATATAACAAACCATTTCCTATCTGAGAGAGCACAAGGCCGCTCCTTCATAATGACTGAAGAGTTGATGTTGAGGAAAATAATCGCTTTATTTTTCAATTACTATGAAACATAATATGTAGTATGGGTCGAGTGTAAGGTTTCTGAAGATGAGAACGGACAGTACATAGTTACCACCGCGTTCTCGTACGTGAGTGGAATTTCAGCACGATTTGGAATTGTTTAATATTCTAATTTCAGCCGAGTGTCATTACATGAAAATAATAATACAGGTAGACCTATAAGGGTTAAAGTTGTACGTTTGAACTTAACGTAGAAAAAGACGTGTCTGAGAAGCTCTAGGTTAGATTTTATAGTACCAAAAATTATTATTATTATTATTATTAGTAGTAGTAGTAGTATTAGTAGTAACAGTAGTAGTAGCACTAACTGCAAATGGGTTTATACCCGGTGGCAGTACAATACAGTACAATACAATACAATAACACACGTCACACATAATAACACACAAAACTCAAGGCAACTCTCTATATGCAAAATTACAAATAAAATCAAGAACATATATTACACACTATTAAGACTCAGAAACGAGTAGAATCTAAAGTAGATGAATCAATATTACAAACCACTAGGTAAACTAAACAGCGCTATCTACCCGGCCACACCGTTAATGCAGCTTATTATGGAGTCGTTATGTAACGGCTCTGAAACTGCCTGAATCAAGTGAAGGCCGAAAGATTGGTTCTTGATGTAGAAGAAAGCACCACTGCATAACATTGCAATTGTGAAACGGCTTTTGGTTACTAGGAAAGTTGCTATAGTTCATCAACCACCCTACTCACCTGACCTCGCCCCTCCTGAAAAAATTGTTTGTTCTCAAAACTGGGCATTTTCAGTCCATAAGGAAATTCGAGATGCATTTTCAAGGGAACTGAACAGCATTCCTAAAAAGCCTTTCCTAGAAGGCATAAACATTGTACGAACGTGCAAATAAGTTCACAAATCTAGCACGAGTGTGCAGTGAAGAACAGCAGCAATAGTTGTAGTGCCAGCCATTTTTGTTTTACCATTTTTAACCGAAAACGTTGCAGGAACGCCTTGCATTCCGTATTACTCGCACATTCTGGCTTCTGTTAGTCACTCAAAAGGATAGGACATGATGATGAATGTGACGACGACGTTTTTTCTGCACCCCAAAATTCTGCAGGAAATTAATGTTTAAGATCTGGGACCGTCACAGCGGTATTCCTGAAGATTTAGTTCTTCTAGTGCAGGTCTGCTCAGACTTTGATGCGGTGTGGGGAACTTCGGCAACAGTCTGCGTGCGGGCAAAATGGAATGCAGTGCATGGAACAAAGATTGAATTAGCATGCTTGTAATTAGGTGTATAATTTTACTTGCGTATTTGTGTATATCATGCGCAATAGAAATGCTATGATAATAATAGGAAAAAATTTATTAAAAATGCGTTTCACAACCTAGACTAGGGTGTTGCTAGTTTTAGCACATTTTTTAAAAATACAGTAGGGTCTCGTTTTACGACGGGGTTACGTTCTCGAATATTTGGTTGTAAATCGAATCGTTGTAAAACGAGTATAATTTAAATGATTTAAATTGAAAGACGTTCATGGGCTAAAAAATTATTCAAATAATTTTATAATTTTCAACATTTCTTTACATTATGATACACGATTTTAATTTAATGAATTAGGTGTATAGAAATTTACACACATAGCTGAAAAAAATATCAATCAAATCACTTTTGAGTTTGTTGAGGAAGGCCCAGGCCGTGGTTCAGAAGACATCAAGAAAGAATATAACGTCAACTTATTTAATTATTATACCAACTGATGCACATACATAAACATTACACATTAAAACATTATTAATTAAATAATTCGACGATATGCACGGTGCAACAATAAGGATAACGTCAACTGTTTTGGTTTTTTCTTCTTTTCTGTCTTTTTGATGGACGTCATGGGTGGAAAAATCACAATCAACTTAATAGAACTGCACCAAAATAGAATAAGAAGAAAGACATGCACATCGGAAAAGAACTAGAAACGCACTAAGTAGAGAAAGGACGCTTGAGTTGCGACAGTGATGCACCACAAGTCGAGAGTTCTCGGTCCGACTCGACAAGGGTCGTAAAAGTGAATCGTCCTAAAAGGAACTGTCAAAAAACGAGACCCTACTTTAAATGGGTAATATATATTTGTGTGTCCACATAAATAAAGAGCTTATACGTTTTTATTATTGCTTCTGCGTTTTCTCTCGACTTTGCCAGGGAAAGGGAGAAAGACGTTTTCTCATTTCAAATGCCTCTGTGGGCGACACAAAACTGTGTCGCGGGCAAAATGTTGCCCGCGAGCTACGGGTTGAGGCACCTGTTCTATGACGTTATCAGTCGACGTGGTGAAACATCCTATATGATTTCAATACAGTTTACATACTCCAGTTTTAGACATGAACAGCTGCATTCAGAACTCCGACTGAGTCTGTGGTAAAAAGGTAAAGGTAAAGTGATCCCGTTACAGGCCCGGTGTGGCCCAGAGGGTGGGTAGAGGTATAGCTCTACTCTTCCATGACCGCGGCACTAGAAGGGGTGAGGGGTCAGCAGCACGCCCCGGTCGCAATTTACCCACGGGAAAGACCTGGTACCCATGTTACAGGATGCTGGGTGGGCCCCAGGGCCGGTCTGGAAGGGCGGAAAATCTCGTCCCCACCGGGATTCGATCCCGGACCGTCCAGTCCGTAGTCAGTCGCTATACCGACTGAGCTACCGGGCCCACCACTGGCCCTGTAGTACGTTAAATAAATTCAATTTAAACGCATTTTACTATTTTTTCATATTCCTGGGTCCGTGCATCTTGAATCAAATTTAATAATTGTAGAACAAGATGCGACTGTATTCAGTTTATTATATTTCTGTGGGCAGCTCTACATGTTTCGGGTGTTGACACCCATCATCAGGAGCTCGTACAACTGTAATTACAGCTTCTGGCACTGGTCAACCGGGTCTGCTACCATCCGCTCTCGTTGTTGAGATCCAACTAAACAACGAGAGCGGATGGTAGTATATATACATGTCGTCATATCGAACAAGACAATCGGATTCACAGCCACCATCATAAGAAGTTTAAATAACACCAAAAAGTGTATGTTTATTAGATCATGCTCTCTAGGTGCATGGCTTTCCTCCTTCCAGCTTATCTTCAAGAAGTTTTATCACCCGCGATCTTAACAGCTACACCCGACAGAATCTCAGCAGGTCAGTCAAGGTTGTCACTCTGACACTACTTGGCTACCATAACTGAAGCTTTCCATGATTCTCCTTGATTTCCGTTTTAATGCCATTACCAGAATACAGGTAAAGCCGGGTCACGGCCCGCTTCCTCCCAACATGGACGCTTTCAGCCAAAAAATCCCCTCTCCCTCTCCCCACAACCAGAATCGCAGCGGCCACAGCCAATGCTGTCATAAGCTCTTGTGTTCAATCGCTGAACGTACAAGCAACCTAATTTTTCCTGGGAAAGCTATCGGTGTTCAATCGGAGTTCCTCCCGCACGAGCGACAGTCCTTAATATCAAGCCTGATACTTCAGAGCATTCAGCCAAGAAGCCAAACCCACTACCGTAAGATGGCAGTGTTCATTTGCTGGATATGCAGTTTCGTATGTAGCGCTGGTTTTCATTAGCAAATAAATGTAGACCGTGCCTGTCTCCGCCCCTAGGTTAGCTGTTCGCTTTATTGGTATATAAAGTGTCAGAGACCCTACGCCGTGCGTCTCAAATTCCTGAAATAATCAATAACATATATAACATATCTAAAGAATATAACTTGGAAATTGCTACAAAAAAGACGAAGGTATTTGGTTTCGTTGGGACAGATCACCTAAGAACAAAAATTATTATAAATGATGAAACAATAGAACAAATTAACCAATTTACTTATCTAGGTTGCAGTGTATCTTACCAATTTTCCAATGATGTAGAATTTAAATTGGCAAATTTTTTACAACTAATAGGTTCTATTAAGAGAACTATTTTTTAAGAAAGTGAGAATGGAAACTATTTTGAAAATATACAACACACTAGTTTTACCTACATTTTTATATGGGTCAGAAAATTGGACTCTAACTGCCTTACAAAGACGGAGAATTGAAGCGGCAGAAATGAAGTTACTGAGACCTCTGGCACAAAACAAATGACTACATACGCCGCGAACTACGGATTACAGGCAAACTAGACAAGACAGATGAATACAGACGGAACTGGCTTTTACACTTGCAAAGAATGCCACAAAACCAAATCCCTTCGAAATCATACCACTACAGACCACAAGGCAGGAGAACAATTGGAAGACCGAAGAAGCGTTGGCGCGAGCAGCTGTAACTCTGGAGACGGAACGGATCAAACGGTCCAGTCCTTGGTGTTTATGATGATGATGATAATGATGAATAACAACATGGCAAACATTCGAACTTGTGAGGGGAAAAAAATTCACTTTAAGATCCCAAAATAATGCACGATATTAGATGCCGAAAAAGCATAGCATACGTACTAATGCTTAACATTATTTCGGACAATTGTGAAATAATAACTTAATAAAGATACGGAACTTTGAAATTATGACCGGTAAGTTTAACGTGTTTGAGTACATAGGCCTGGATAAGTAATAAGTACTTCGAAAAATAGAAAAAAACTCAACGTTAGTACTAAGCGATCCCTAGAACTGGCAACCTGTACAGTAGGAACGCAGGCTTTGAATTCTGCTCCGTACTCCTTGATATAGCCTAGGTAAAATCCGTCTACGTTTAGTTCTTCACGTACTATCGTTCCAATTTCCAAACCGCAATGTGATATGTCTTCTATCCGTGAGAGAGGTTTTCGAATTCCTGTAAATAGACACATGAAAACTGAGCAGGTTAATGTGGATGTTGAGCAGTGCACCAGATGCAAATTATAAATCTTAATTTCATTTGTGGCTTTTCGGTATCTTTAGGAAAACTCCATCCATTGTGACACAAACGACGCTCAGTTCCTTCCAGATCCTTATCAACTAGCCATTCGATATTAGTTTGTCTTTTGCCACTTCCCGATAGCCGATCGTTGCTTCCCCCCGGCCAAACATGACAAGAATTATAATGTAAAATCTAGGACAAAATCTCGCTACACCCTCGGCATTTTGTTCTTATCGGTTGTTTCTTTCCTTCGTTTGGCCTTGATGTGGTCACCGAACCACAGTTCTCAGTTTCAAGCTAAAATGCTAATAAAAACACACCCACCTGCAAGATCAGTAAACTGAAAACAAAAACAGAAGAAGAACGCTAAGATGAGAATCTTTTAAACCTGAGTTCATCCACTGCAATAAAACAACTAACGATAAATAAGAAACAAAAGAGTAATAAGACACGTGACTTTTGACCAAATCATGATGCAAGGCAGAAAGGAATAGACGTAATATAGCTTACTATTGAAACAAGAACAGCAATAGTTGGAAGAGGGTGTGGAGAAACAAAACTAAAAGTAATATGTGGAAAATCCGGATTTGGAAAGATGACTGGCTACAAACAACATGCAGACTGTGCGGCAAGCAACAACACAACTGTCAATACCCTCCGACAGGCCCCGCTACACGTTCAGACTCAGTATCTAAACATCCTGTCTGTCTGTCTGTCTGCTACATTGCAAACTAGTTTTCGAAACCTGAAGTTCAGCTTCATAATATACAACAATTCATTTCCTACTTGAAGGAGAAAACAGTCCATCTTCATTATAAAGCCCAACATGTTAATGTTGTTTAAGAAAATATTTCTACGAAATGAACCACTTTCATTCAGCTAACAAACTTGCAAGCAAGTGCCAAGTTATTTCAATGCGCTATTGAACTGAAGACGATTGGTTGCTAGTCAAGTCACGATATTCCCTATTCATGATATTCAGTGGGCTGCTGAAGTGACATTATGATTTAAAATGTCAGAATATTGTTTCGTGTCTTTCATGACGTTAATGCACACACTAGTAGATACAGGACCTGCCCTTTCAAAGACGTGACGTGAGAGAGTGACTGGAGACAGATGGCCCACAGACACTTTTAACCGTTCCGTCATAATTATTAGACACCGAGTCTTTTAAAATTGTAATGTAATGAATGGAACCTAGATAGAAGACTCGGTATACTGACTGGGCTACAGGTTGGATGATCCGACATTCGAATCACTGCAGAAGAAGGAAATTTCACTATTTCTGGAAAACTCCAGACCTCTCTGGGTACCGCGAAGCCGTTTCTGTGGGGTTAAAGCGACCGGACCCTTAGGCTGATCACTCGCCTCCATCTGCTGTAGTGAGGAGGTTACGGATGAACGAAGCCGTGACTCCGTTATCATTACAAGCCTTCATGGCGTGCACAGAGACAACTTTACATTACCTTTACCTTTACAACAAAAGAACGCTATCACAAGTGAAGTAACCCACAGTTTCCGTTTGGTCGAACTCTGAAATATAGTTTCTTCCTTTCAGATCCTTTCCTATTCACCAATCACTGCCGTGTTCTCATCTCATCAAGTGTCTCTAAAATAAGAAGTTGGAACGATGTCACGAAATGTCAAGTATTTCAGCCAGTATGTTGTTAACAACTTTTGTAAATTCTTCTTAATTACAATAGTAGACTGTCTGTATATACCCCTTTTAATATTCTGTGTTCGATCAGCATAATGCGTTACGTGTTTCCTTAAGATATGCATAATAAAGAGCAATTATTTCCCGAGACATCTGGTTAAACAGCTGGTCATTGCAAAAGATTCGGCACGTTATTTTCAGGTAGAACCTAATCGACGCGTGATATAATACTGTTGAAAAAGGATTCAGCCTTCAGTGTGTCAGTCTCTTTTTATGTCAGTAAATTTGCCAATGAAATGTCTTTCACCAGTACAACAGGAGTTCTTTCAAGGAATGAAAAGCAAGACATGTTGGTTTGAAACGACCTTTTGTATAAAAAAAAATAAAAAAAAATAAAAAAAAAGTTTTGTTTATAACATAGCTACATGTTTCGGCTTACGCGAAAGCCATCGTCAGGATAATCGCACAAGATAACTATGGAAATGTTACAAAATTGTGCTTTTCTGAAGAAGGTGCAATGTCAGTCCTACATTTCAGTTAATAATTCACATGGAAAAATGTTAGCCTCAAAATTATCTCCAAGACATGCAACATACGCAATTACTATGATCAATGAAACATATGACTTGGCCTATTACTCATTTGCCAAGCACGTTGGCTCACCGAATACTAAAATGCTGAAAATTTGTTTATGAATATTAAATTTTTATAATTAATATTATTTCAAATTGTATTCAGCCAACGCCAAAAACGAACCGATTTGCAATAACGAGTACTAGATAAACATTGTCTAAATAAACAGCGCAACAGCATACATGGGTCTCCTACAAACGGGTATTTTAATACATTTTATGATTGTTTGTGTGGCGTTGCTCCAGTATTAAATACTTTGTCCTTTATCTCCGACCACAGCACGTCACTCTTTCCCACAGAATGCATCCATCAACCGCGACCGCCAATGACACCTGCTGTGCTCAGTTCAGCGTTAAAAGAAACACTCTGTGGTAAGAAACTTAATGTTGAAACCTGATACATTTAAGTTTTGAACACGGAACAGTGAAATGTTATTTACGTCACCATTTTGAATATCACCTAAAATACAATATATTATAGCAGGTTGCTGTGGTCGTTAGAGTGACTAAGTGAAGCCCTGACCGACAGATGATCCATACTTCGATTCCGGGCAGGGATAAGATTTTTTTCTCTTATTCAAAACGCTCAGTACCTCTCTGGGGCTCACTCATTCTCCAGTTCAATGGATACCGGGCCCTTTACCCGAGGCTAAAAAGGTCAGGGCATGAAGCTGACTGCTCGCTTTCAACTCGTGCACAGGTTAATCATGAGTAGGGCCATATTGCTACTCTCCTCATATGTCCCCATAACGTGCAAAGGACAAATTTACCTTTAATGTAAGATACGAAACTTATCGCAGGTTGTTTTGTCTTTCTTCCCGCATTCCCTTGTATTTTCTAGGCAAAGATTATCAGATTTTTACAGCACAAGGCCAACACTCTTCACCGCTGTTTCGTTGTTTGCTTAAACTTTATTTCATGCAGCAGTAACTAGTCACTAGTCACCACCTACAAACACGGTGGAAAACACTTTTTAGTTTGAACTAATTACTGACTAAAATACACTGTGCATGAGATAGTGTTTTATGAAGGATGGAGATGTAACTCAATATCATGTTTTAACTGAGAACGTAGGTGGGGAGAGAAAGGTAGGGACGGGATAAAGGAACAAATGGAGCTGGTGAAGAAAGAAAAAAAAACCAACTCCAAGCAGCGAAGTTCTTTTGATTAGCTAACAGTTCCTTATCAGGACAAGAAATCCCTGACATTTTATTGAAAACTAAGCTTCAGTATCGTGTTCACAAAAGCCCGCCAGGTGTCCCCGTTCTGAGCAAGGCAAATCCAGTCCACCCACACCTTCCCGCTCTATTTACTTCAGGTAAAGATAAAAGTATAACGGTCGCTGAACTCACCATTACAGCACATAGACAGAACTGCGCTATTCTGGGATATTACGCAGTGAGTAGTAGTAATTCATTGCCGACGTTTCGGGATCTAGGTTGTCCCGAAACGTCGATTAGGAATTACTACTACTACTACTACTTGATGTGTAATAGGCCAGAATAACGCAGTTGTCATTTACTTCGCGGCTGAAACCTGAATTCACGCAGCAGCCTTACAGTTCCACTTACTCGTGACGTCGGCAGTAGATGGTTTGAGTGGTCAGCTTCTTGCCTTGATTATTTTATTTCGGGAAAAAGCCCCCAGTATCCAATGACACATTTTTAATATAGATTTTTATATTATATTGTGATTACTATTATAATTATAATATTGTATTTAATATTAACATTAATACTGAATTTATTAGGCATTCCAATTTGTATCTTTTACTTCCATTTAACTTCAAAAAGCCCTGCACAAATTTATCCTTTCCCCATACGTACTTTACGATCCACCCATCGCAGCCTTCTTGATTTATCACTCTAATTGTGTATGGCGAAGAGGGAGGCCGTTCTATGGCCAATGTAATTAGTTGCCGACTTCACACTTGGGTTGAAACCCAAGGCGTTGCATGTGGGCTTTGTGGTGAACAAAGTGGCATTGTGATGGTAATTCACCGAGTGCTTCTGTTTTCCCCTGTCAGTACAATTCCATCAATGTTTCATTCCCTGTCCTTTATTTTTCACCCATTCATTCGCCTATCGTCGACGCTATACAGTCTTATCAACTGATCATGTTGTTAAATATCTGTTAATACATTTACGTGGTGAGGAGTACAAATCTACTGGTTATGCAATTTTTTACATGCTCCGGACACTTGGCCCCCTTAGGCTCAAATATCGCTCACTGAGTGCAATAGTGGCACAACTCAAAATCTGCCCGTTTGGAGTTTATCCTACAGCTGAGCTCAAAAATATATCGACTACATCTGACAATACCAGCACACTTCTTAGTCAAAATATACCCCGCCAGACGCCATTATTGTCGGGTGTAGTTGTTACATTTTTTCAGCTCAGTCATAGTATTAACTCCGAATGGGTAAGTTTTGAGTTGCGTCACTACCGAATTCAGTGAGCCAAATCTTCCTCAGCATAACATTTTTGACTTCCCTCAGCCTGTGATAAATGTCATGAAAGCATACAGGAGGTGGGGAGGCACCATTCCATTCATTCTTAACCTCGATGTTAGATGAAGGAGAATGATCAACTTCACGTTCCGGTGGATTTACCCTCGGAGAAAAATCACTGTACCCTTTGACCTCAGTCTATGTTCTTCCCTGTAGCTTAACATTAATTGGGTTCGAATCTCAGTCAGACCACCCATCAGGATGTAAAGGGGAAATATTCTACATTTTATATAACAATGATGTGAGTGCAGATATTTATCTGCGCAGCGTGATTTGCAGCCTGCTTGAGGAAGGACTCTCTAATTCACATATTTCTTCCAGTCGTAACAGCTATGGCATTCGTCACAAAAACTACATCATTCTAAAGTTCGTTGGCAGGATTCCAAATTACGTAATGACAAACTTATGATTTAACCACTGAAATGAGACATGTGTGACTTAATCAGCTTTACTTTGTGTGGGCTCTTTTTTCCCATAGGAAACTTAATTAAACTTTAACCAATAAAAGTTTCATTAGAAATTTGGTCATCCAGTGATAAAAAACCCTCTTTCGTTGCCCTAATCGAAAACGTTTTTCAGAGATGTCACCCTGGACATCGAGATAAATGGAAGAACAGAAAGCTATTCGAACATTTAAACACGAATGCAGAGAAAGTGGTCTACGGGTTGTTATTCAGTAAACAGGCGGATATCAGCATAATCATACAGTAGAGACAGTGGTCAGAAACTAGGGCATAATGCAGTCAGAGTAAAGGTAGACATATATCGCGTAAACTCACCATGTTTAATAAGCACATAGGAATCATCGGAACATGCAAAGTGCTGTTTCGTGGTGCTGAAGGTAGTGTAATTTCTTACGACGACGTCGATGACGCTAGTCGAGACAAACCGTTAAAACTCAGAGTTTCTCATGCGTTAACATAAGAACTAGTCAGTGCACCTGTCGTCTGACCTTTACAAAACTTCAAACAATGTATGAAGGCATGTATAATCTATTTCGGATGCTGTAGGTCACGATAAGGATTTCCCTTAATATTAGAGACCAAGTTTCACAACCATAAACCTACAGCTAAAACTGTAATTCTTCTATGGCATATCCGCATAATATGAACCAACAAAATGCACTATTTTCTATTAATTAATTTCAATAATAAGCCTCCACATGTTTCGAGCAGGCTTGCTGCTCATCATCAGGAGGATCAACTCTGTATAAACAGCAACTGGTATAGTCATGCTGAAAAATAATGGGATTGTTTAAAATTATTTAAATATATGTTCAAAATCGTTAAAAAGCGTAAAACATTTTCTACTATTTGTCTATAACATGTAGAGGCTTATTATTGAAATAAATTAATAGAAAATAGTGCACCTTGTTGGTTCATGTTACACGGATATATCACGATGCACAGTCAACAAAACTTAAAAAGAACAAAAATTTCTTCTTTGGCACTTTGACCCATTTTCGGGCCACGGCCTCGCTGAGCTTCTTCCTCCAAATATCTACCTTTCATGCTGCCGTCTTCCAGTTCCGTATCTGGAGCAGATCCACGGCACGCCTACAGCAGCTTAATTACAGTCCAATGTATTTCAAGAAAAGTGCAGACTCGAAAGACATAAATCACCATTGAATATGAAGGGACTTTTTCATCAATAATTTAAAAAATCCACGGGAAAGTAAGGCTATTTGTAAGGGTGTCGTAATAAATAACTGATTTTATTATTTCTGTAGAACAGTTTTTTTTACAAGCAATCGAAGATCAAGTGCTTTCACTACTTAACACCTTACATATTGTTTGAAGGAACACAGATGTCAGTCTGTGAATTGTATAAACACTTTTTGCTAATTGTGTGTAGATTACATGAAGCTTGCCAACTTGGGAAACGCGTTTTCATTTCAGACATTTAGGTTGAACATTTTGGAATTCAAGATCACATTCAGCTCATTTACCAACGCCTCAAAACTGTGGGTAGGTAACACAATAGAATACGTGGCGTGACACAAATACCAATGCAGACGGAGTAAGAATACAAATAACATCTCTTAGCCAAGATGACGACAGCTGCATCAGACTTCACAACGCTTGTCTAAAGCACTCAATTCTGTCCCAAACCTTCTGGAATTGTTCCCACCCTAAATCCGTCAATAGACGTCGGATCTCGTGCAATTCATTTGCAATGTTTATGTAGCGTAGCAGCATTACTCTGCCTTACAAATGAGCCCCAAGGACGCAGTTTTAAGGCATCCTATGGTTCACAGTCACTGGACGTTATGATCACGCATGTTAAGTACCGTTTTGTAAAATACAATACATACCTCACATTGCAACGGTAAAACTACAGCGAACAGTCGCTGAGATGGTCTTATGGACACCAAAATTGCATTGTTGTATTGTTGTATTCACAAGGGGCTGTCATTGACCCCACGATGTGTAGAAGAATGCAATCCATCCACCATTTGATTTATACACTTTGTTTCTTGTGACTAAAATAGCAAGGATGCGATGGGTTGAGTATGTAGCAAAATTGACGGAGAAGATAACGTGCCGACAAACGGTGACTTCAGGGAGCAGAAAAGATAAAACTAAGACGCAACATAAGATGACAGTTTTTGAGGATGAGCTGTGGATGGAAATGTCACAGGGATCGTGCGTAATGGTGCGTTCGGTCATTAGAGACACCGGGCCTTTGTACGCTGCAGCCATACTTAAATGAGTATTCAGATAGTGAGGAATTTCATTTTGTGTCAAAAAAAAAGACTAGAATCGCTTCCAGGTGATGTGGCAGCATGTCGTAGAGCGGCATGTGCCACTCTACGACATGCTGCCACATCTAATTTACTTAACGACGTAATTTTACCGAGTGTTTTAACATAAATATAACTTTACTTAGGTACAGATAAAGTCCCCTGATGATGGTCAATAAGGACCGAAACATGTAAGAGCGATATTATTGTGTATTTTAATGTGAATTTGAAACTTTTAACCACGTTAATAAATAGCGCATTTGTTGGTGTGTGAACTAGGCCGCTTTTTAAATTAAAATAAATCACGTGAAGTGCACAAATTGTGCCTATCTATGTTTGTGAGTGTTTTGTTGTTAATTGTGCGTCGCTAAAATATCTGGCTGGCTCTCCAGTTTGTTCTCTGTCGTCACACTCCAACTGCAGGCACCAAGCATCAAACCTTTGGGCTATTCAGATATTCAGAAGTCTCTTCCTTGTATCCAGCTAATTTCGTTAGCAGAAACAAGAGCATGTTATGTGGACGACATAACGTCTGAATCTTTGCCGCTTCCTTCACTCACTCGCTCACTCCTTCCCTTTATTTTTTCTTTCTATTTCAACATCTTTTTCGTGTTTCTTCTCCACTTGTCTGCAACAAAATACTGACACTGGATCTGCAAACAATACTTTCCTTACGGGATATATAAGGTTTTCGCACGTGTGAATTATTCGTATTCTCTCCCCCGCAAAAGAAGTCGCTATAATCTGATGTTTATTGGACCGTGCATCATTGTGATAGCTGAAGAATAAAAAACCAATTAGATGCCGCTTATTATTTTATTGTACTTCTTATAGCCTCAACATGTTTCGGTCACTATTATGCCCATCATCAGGAGCTCGCGACTATGATGTCTACTACCTGCAGCCCAGACACTACTCCAGCCTAACCGCACCTAACCTCCAACATACAGCAAACCAAGAACCAAACGACCAATGTGGTAATCAACATCATAGTCGCAAGCT
>Ga0136643_10005871_pt1 | contig 17453 bp, 9 predicted proteins | sample TergutLab28metaG_FD_96883 | JGI IMG/M metagenome (GOLD analysis project Ga0136643, IMG submission 96883) | Labiotermes labralis P1 segment gut microbial communities from Petit-Saut dam, French Guiana - Lab288 P1 (version 3) (version 3) | ecosystem: Host-associated > Arthropoda: Insects >... | reverse complement strand
GAAGGATGGGTCATCCAGGACACGCTGACGAAGCACTTCACAAATTGCAACACGGTGCTCTTTCTCTTCGGGGCCAGAAGCCTGGGAACGAACTTTGCAGCAACGCGGTGCATGGTTAAATCACACGTGAGAATTGTCTACTCTGTTCGGTATGACACATTAACAATTGCAGCAATGTCCTTAATGGTTCTCCGACGATTCTCATGCACAAGCCGCCGAATTGTTTCCAAATTTTTAGGTGCTGAGCTTGTGGAATTTCGCCCTGAACTCTCGTCGTCTTCGAGTGATGTTCTGCCTCTCTTGAAGCGCGCGTGCCACTCGAAACACCTCGCATGACTCATGGCCTCATTTCCATACGCACGTCGTATTATTTCAAAAGTCTCCGCTCCAGATTTGCCGAGTTTCACGCAGAATTTGAAGTTTGCTCTGTGCTCCAGTGTCACGTCCATGCTGAAATCGCAAAAGTGAAGGCACACGTGGTGACAAACACTCGTGTTGTGCAACTCCCAATGTTCACACAGCGACGCCACTCGGCATACTGAGTGGCGACGTTCCCTGCTCCCACGCACAGCGCACGCATTCACGTACTGCCATTGGTTGGCGTTCTATGGAACTAGTCTCGAAACTTTTTGATACACCTACGTATATAAATCTTATAGCAAGAAAGTTGTCAAAATCTGGTGATGGCCGCTATAGGCCGAAATATGTAGCTTTCTATTCCTAATAAACACCATCATTTAGCCATATATTAATAGTTGTGTTTTTGACTGAATTTAGCATCCTTCCAACGATAACAATCACTTCCCGACAGAACAAGAGACTGACATTTACACTGCAAAATCAGTAGCTCTACATATTTGTATGGTATGTTAAAATTATTTCAGATTGCACTGTTAACACCCTGCTTCTTAAGAACAAATTTTGTATACGTTGAATAGGTTATAGATTCGAAAAGTTTCATCGACGCCGTATTTATAAGTATTGACCCACAACCTTCATTTTATACGTAACATCCAGATATTCGTATTCTGTAACACCCGTTACGTTTCTATCCCCATTGTCTCACTGGTTACGGCTGTCAATCCTCAAGCTTAAAAGTGTAAGACAGCCGTATTACTAATTTACAGTCTACAAAAACTGCAGGGCTTTCTGAGATCTACTACGCAGTTCAGTTCAGATCCTTGAAGCAACTGACGCTACTCTCTCTCCCAACTCACAAGCTGCGCGTCTGCCATGTTGCTGTTACTGATTCCGTAAATGACCACGCAGTGCGAAGAGTTTTGCAATGCATGTGGTTTGTATCAAGTGTCGTAAAAATTGTTTACATGTTTCAAAAATCGAAGTGAGGGGAGCTGAACAGCGACAAACAGGCACACTGAGATCACATTTGTTTCCTTCGTTCTGATTTTAGGAAGGGAAATGAGCTAAACCCTGATTGATATCCACCTTATGGACTGTACTGTCTTCGCCCACAAATATCTTAATTACTTAACAATGTCATAAAAGAAATACACATGAGATTTTTCAAGCATATTCAGAAATTTGGTGTATATTATCGTATTTTATTTAAAAAGGGAAATTTTATACAATGGACACTTAAAAATTAATGATGGCAGTGATTTTTTTACAAAATATATGAGGAAAAGAATTCCAAAAATATTCCGTCATACTCTTTTCTGTTGAAAATATAGTACTGTAATGTTGTTATTTTATTGACTTTACTTGCGGAACCGGTAAGTGAAACGCGTTCAATTTAATCTGTTACAAAACGAAGAAAGAGAAAATAGAATTAAGAACTGTTTTCTTCCCGACTGATCAATAATTCAGCGACGGAAAACACAGCGAAGAATTCAAAAGAGCTTTAATCCGGCAGTCCGTAATAGCTAGGCAAAGACGAACTGTTTCAAGGGATGTTTGATCCCTCAGTAATGGACCTGAAATGTTTACTCGAGAAGGGCTGGCTGGAATTAATGGGACGAACTGCATAGAAAGTTTCATTACAGTGTGCAGGGCGATAGAAGTATCACGCAAAATTTATTACAGAATCTTCTGGTAAGAAATAGTGACGCCTACGTTTCTTCATATGCAGAGGCTAGCAAGAAATGCCAAATCATAATTGCACAATTTAGAGACTCATAAACTTTGTGACATGTTGTAGTTCGTGTAATTCGTTTTTTACCAAGTTTTCAGCCAAGTTAAAACATGGTCTATCAGCATAATTCCGTACGTTTATATGTTCATAGACCATCTTGTGGTGACTGAAACATATTGTGAAACTGAATTATTAATCTAATTTTATGCCTGACCGTTACAAGTAATTATTTAAATGCGATCAGCTTGTGAGTTAAAAAAATGTAAACATTCGCAAAGTTACCATTTTTTTGAATAGGTAAAATCAATATCAGTCTCAAACACAATTATCCTTGTTAGACAATAATATCTGTCTAATTGAGCAGCTACATGTTTCGACCCAATTACATCTTCTTCAGGCTCCTATTTGTATCCCCTTTGTTAAGGTACCTACAAAAGTTGTGTATAATCTGTAAGTGTACTTAGTATGTCTGCATGCAAAATGTTACCGGCCTAGCTCTATAGTTCATAAGCTATCCCCAACTAAAATTAATACGTAGGCCTACATATTCCCAGTGACCACTGCTTTGCTCCCTACTAAACAATGATATTCGTCACACACAGAATTTCAGACCCACAGATGTCTGAATCGATACCGCCTTAAAGGATCACCGTCGTTTCGGTCTTATTAACGGCAGGAAATCTAAGGTTAAAATAAGTGGTTGCGTACAGGGACATATTGTTCGTATCACTTTCAATTAACGTTTGCAAACTTGATGAAGATAATGAGCGAGACAGACCTACGGATACAGTAACACTGCATATGGATGTGCTGTCATTTCAAACAGAAACGTAGTCTAAATCATAAATGTAATAATGTATTCAAGCACAACTCCAATGACTGCAGACAAGGAATATATTTTTACAATTACAGGTCGTTATATTCCTACTCCAGGGCATACCCTCTCCCAATTTTCGGAAGCCTTTACATGTGTACAGTGCACGCGTAGATAAAAGGCCTGTGCAACGATACTGCGAAATTAGTCGCAGGATTTGGTTTACACAAGACGCCTAAAGAAGAAGACGCCATGATGAAAATTTATTTGTGCATGTGGTAAACAGTATATTTCAAAACGTAGGATTTTGGGAGCATAATTATGGGTCTACCACCAGAAGAGTCATTATGCATGAACTGTTCACATGTTACATAACTTCCTGTTATTTCTGAAAATGATCTTACATATTTTATAGAAAGTGTTGGCGAATTAGCCGGTTCCAAATTATTTTTTAATCAGCTGTCAGAAGTACAAAGCTGCGAAACGTGCGAATTGCAGTGTGAAAAGCGTTAATTTCCCCCTATAACACGACACGATGGCACGAATGGGGGGGGGGGGTACAGCTATAGTTCTTCCCAGTCTTGACCCCTGCGCTAGAGGGGATGGGTGGCCAAAATCACGTCCGGGCCGCTGTAACCCTGTAAGATCTCAGTTACCCATTGTACATGGTCTCTGCCTATGCCCCAGGGCCGGTCTGAGCAGGGGTGGAGAAGAGAAAATTTCTTTCCCCACCGGGGTTCGAAACACCCAACTTGCAAGCCTGTAGCTAGCTGATATACTGACTGCACTAATCCGGCCCCGTCATGCAGAGTTACGTCCGTATAGTCAGAAAGTTGTAAGATGTGCAGTTCCGAAACATCGCGCGATATTTTAATCCACTCTTTTTAACAGCATTACAACACTGTCAATTGTACAAAGTAGATAAAGAAAAACCGATATCTTCGAAGGAACAGAAGAGCTATCAGTGAGGGAGGGAAGGACGGTCGGTTTTAATTTCCTGCACAATCCCAATAACGTTGCTCATACCGATCCGTCTTTATCTGTCTCTGCGGATGCTGTAAGAATGGAATTTCATTTCCGCTCTAGCTGCTTCCATTGAGGCCCCAATTACAGGAAAGCTCATGTCCAGCATGTCAAACCTTCTGAATTCATAAAATACACGGCAATGGGAATGCGGCTGTAAGTTACTGGTTGACGATACGCACGGTTTACTTGATCCGTATAAACTAATGTTTCTCAAACCGGATTCCGCGGAACCCCAGTGCTCCGCAAAGGGGTGTCAGGTGTTCCGATAGACAAAAATGCGTAATAGCGGAAGATTTTTATTGGCTGTCCTGAACTTGTAAGTAAGAATTAAAATGCCTGTGGCGCATTCGATACAAATCATTCCGTCACTGACAGCAAGCAGACAAGCAGTCGCTTCTCCAATCCAGAAGCTGCTTCAGACTGCAGTCAAGTCCAGTCAGTCAGCACAGCTCGCCATAAGCAGAGTCACTGTGTTAGGCGGAACGATGATCAGGTTATCGATCACCTTGATGTTCACCGTTGGTTGTTTACATGTAATGTACATAAAAGATTAATAGATGCTGGTATTTAATTCTGTAGTTGACTTTACTGTGGATAGGTAGGGGTTCCTCGGTAAGTTCTGTAGCTTTTTTAGGGTTCCGTGAACTAAAACAGATAGAGATGCGTGGGTCTAAACGAATGCCAACAGCACAAGTTTATTACGGGCCACGTCTGATTTCAGCTTCTCAACAGACTCATATAAATCCATTTAATATAGCCAAGCTAAATAAGTGGATATTTATTCAGTCGCAGACTTCAGTGCACATACAACTCAAACACTGATTATACGTTATGGAATATAATGACCGCCTAAGACTAACTGTGCCAGTACTGCACTCTTTGTGTCTGTATACAGGTCGCTACGCAGTTCATACCACACATGTCAATACCGTACTTTAGGCGTACTAATACACCTCAATAAGTGTAGAGTTTAAAACAAATATTGGACTACGCTGTACCTTGTAGCACATGTCGAGTTTGCACGTCGCTTAGCAACGGGCTTGCTAAGCGAGAGGTCGTCCTCGATGAAGTGTCGAATCTCTGGGCTTGTGACCTGATGACATTTATATTTCAGTACAAGACGATCACAAAGGGTGAACTGTGAAGATAAACAGCTGGTAACTTATAGAGTAGAACTAGACGTTCGCAACAAAGCACAGACAGCGAGGAATAAGTGTCCTCAGAATTGGAAGTGACATTCCGACAAATATGCAGCATGTAACTTCAGAGTTTGAAAATATGAGAACGAAGTAAATACTTAAGTTTAGTGCCGACACATGAAGCCACGTAACACGGCTATATTTCGCTAAAACTCGTGTCTCGTGGATTCTAAAGTTGCCTGAAGATATGACGTTTTTATGTGCGGTCTTACGACCAGCTGATCCCAAATCCAAGGTGTCCCAAAGTGCTTCTAAATATCTAAAGTTTCAATAGCGGTTATGGCTCCTGTTAGGCTAAAGGTCTCCATGGAAATAAGGAGAGAAGGGATTGGAGCTGACGGAGATTATTCATTGGAAAATGAAAAAAGTAAAAAGGAAACTTACGATTCAGACAATAAAAATCTGGGATTTCAAAGTGTAAAGTGCTGTGTATTGGCATTGACGTTTAGGAGAAGCAAGCTGGGTCCGTCTTCAAAGTTGAAAAAGTCTCATACGTTTAAGAGAAGCAAGCTGGGTCCGTCTTCAAAGTTGAATGAATCGCATCCAAGTAGACGATGAAGTGGTTAGGGTTGAAGTCGAATTTAGTTATGACTGACGGTCAGGTTGTAAGATTATTTACAGCAGCTCTGGTCTTTAGCACATGTCACCGTGGAGCGTCCTGTCTGATAACAGGAGGAATGTGTCCGTCGTCACAAGCCTTGAACTTCGTCTGATGTACTGTACATGTGCACATTATTTACAATTACAACTACGTGAAGACGAACACATTAAATATATTTAAAGGAATACAAGTACATGAACGTATGTACAAGTACATGAACGTATGTACAAGATATACGTCAGTTTGGGCTTTGTAGATTAGATTATGCCTTACCGGACTTAAACGTTGTTAGAACAGCAGCTGGGTCATTTAAATGGCACTTGTCCTTGAACTTCATAAACATATGTTTTTTTCCCTGTCATATGTCTCGCCAGTTTTCATTCTTGTGGTTCTTCATTGCTAGTGCTTACTACCTGCATAATTAGGTAACAAAACCACACGCGTACGACATTTTGGAGTCACGCTTGGACGTAGAAGTAACTTGGCCCATAACATTAGGAACTTAAAATCAGTAGCCACCCCTTCCCCCACCCAAAAGAAAAAACTATTCTTAGGTAGAAAAAATATTTGAGGGGCATTCGCCCACCCCCCCCCCTTGCGTCCCCACCTCAGTTAGGTCTATGCGCTTAGATCTTGGATCGATGTGCGCCTTGGAAACTGCCAGCTGTGCGGAATTGTTTTGCAAGCTCTTAGATTTAAAAGAAATCTGACCCAAAGTTCTTGCTGATACAGGCTTGTGTTTTATAGATCTACTTGGACGATTAATTTACTGTTAGCGCTTAATGGCCGGAAAATGCAACTTAGTAAATGTCCTGAAAGCGTTCGTTTTAGGTTTTCTACTCGTATATGTACTTTCCACATATCCTATCACGGCCATGACAGAAGTAAGTGGCTTCGATGTTATTTCCACTTATTTGTATGTTCAAATTCTCCCAACACTCTGGGAAGGATGTGAAGCCACGCTGCAGCTCCCTGGAAACATAACCTTATTTTCGATTACATATGGCTATCACGTTTAAATTGATCTGATTCTTCCATGTAGACAGTTTGGTTTCTTACAGAAACCAAATCACAGACAAAACTGTACAACTGCTCCCAAGTTACGCATTTTCCAATATGGTCTGATAGACGTCACTGGCTAACAAGATCCAGTATGTGGAAAAACGTTCGTAGGTGATGAAGTAACGATCAGTCAAGGTTAATTTGTCACCTGCACAGATTAGGACTACAGAGGATGAGGTAAGTGTGAAAGAATGATTGCGGAAAATGAGTTCGCCAGACCGTAGAAAGAAGTCGTCGTGGTTCATATTCAGGCATGTCGTCATTTGCCTGAAAAGTCTTAGAGAAATAACGAAGAATCACAACTAAACAACGACAAAGCCAAGATTCGAACCAGACAGCACTGAAATAGGAAGAAGCCTTAGGCCTTCTAGACGCTAGGTCATACTGGACTGGCAAGAACAAGAAAGCGCTTCAGAATGCAAACCCGAAAGAAACTTCGAAATAAAACTTTGCACATTCTAAGCGACTTCCAAACTGTGTACCATTAAGACTACTTTTCCTTAACCGCTGCCATTCTACTGTTGCTCATGAAAAACACATATCAATGTTGCCAAACGCGGACACAGTAAGGACTAATACACCTGGGACACGTCAATAATTCACTGAAAACTGCCATTCAGTAGTGAGTTAATTATTAAAAGCAATTAGCGAAATTTTGCATCGTTTATCTTTTCATACCTCATCCAACTCGACTGGCACAAAGTGCGTCTTGCTTATAGCCGGTACGAAATACCCTAACAACAATGAAGACATTAAGGAACTCAAAAGTTTGATGAAAATCTGATGCAACTCCATTCATAGAAACTTGCGAGAAAAGACAAAAAAGTAAAGTGGTACAAGCAAGTTCGTATTCAAAATATGTCCATAATCTCAAGCTATTTTAGCAGTACCTATACAGGGCTGGACAGGCGCTTAGGCCTGCAGAAAGTTGACAGTCGGCACATGAAGGTGACAAGGTGGCTAACCTTAAGCACCGGCCGCCTTTACCTTCTAGATGACAACACTAGTAATTATTTCTGTTAGTGGTTGAGTTGATTCCAGGGCCATAGTGAGTCTGGAATGATTAAGTCAATCCCAGCGAAAGCATCGGGAATCGAAACCGCGACCTCCAGGGTTGTAGCCCAGTGCCTCAACCAACTGCGCCACCGCGATATACATATTTTTGTATCTCGGCAAATGTAATGTGTCTAGAAAAACATTTTGTACAGAAATTTCGGACCATAAAATATTCATATTTTGGTATGTAATGTGTGTCTGGACGAATAACTTGAAAGATTATAGATCTATGTTAAGTGGTGATGATAGGCAAAATGAAAATCAAACTTGGCCGATAACGCTTGGTGAAAATTCTAAATGTCGTATTTGCTGATCAGTTTCGGAAACGAAAGAGGGGAACAGACGAGCATCAGACAGGATTTAATTTTTTTCTTAATGTTATAATTAATGGCCGTGCCAATTGCGAAGGTTATGTAGAGTCGGTGATAGTGGATGAACGAGTATAGAGCATTGGCGGACACATAGTAACAGAGGAGAACCGGAGCACATGGAGGAAATGGGTCCCAGGGCCACTTATTTCTCCACCAATTCAACACGGAGTGCCCTGGAGACAAGATTTCCTTATGATCCACAGGACAGCATGAGAACTGCATAGATAATTTTGGTTAAGATTTTTATGTGAAGAGAACACTTGGGGTACTTTAGGGCTAAAGCGTGCTATTTGGTCTCTTAAAATCCATATTGACATAGCCTCCGTAGATTAGTTTATGGGGACATTCCAGGGTATTCAAAACGACCAAAGAAGAATAAGGTGCCATTGTGATTACAGGGTCTAAGTGGATGGGGACTACCCAGTGGATAGCTTCTGCAAAAGTAATGACGGGACTTGGAATTTCATAAAACCGGCAATTACCTGACCAGCTAAAAGTATCCTGCAGAATGGAGCCAGTTAATATGAGAGGGTAACAATTTTTGCGGATGTTGCACATCGTTCGACACTCCCTATGGCTGCTGATAACCGCAAATCCTATTTTGTTTATTGTTATGTTTTCAGCTTACTTTCATTGAAAAGCGAAATTAATTTCCATCCGGGAATTCAAACCCCACCCACGTCCACTTCCAGCCCGTCGGCTGGTAAGATTTGGATCGATGGCAGATGAATCAAAGATGACTATGAATCAGTGGTGGAATGATACAGGCAGGAGCAAATAGAAGCACTCGGCAGACAACTTGCCCCAGAAACAGTTTTTCTAACATTGTTTCCGTGTGGACCGGTGTGAGATAGATCTTGTATCTCGGTTGGGACTGGCGTTCAAACGTCACGAGAGAACCTCAGTTCATGAGGTAGTAATTGACGTTTCAATCATTCGTAATATAAATAGGGAAACGAACCAATAGCGACAGAGGAACGCCGAAAGGAACTACCGAATAACATTTAGGATGCTTGTGCTAGTGTTAACATTAGCAAAACTAAACTAAACTTTCTCTTCCAAGTGACTAGCTTACAGATTTTAAAATCGGAGAAAAACATGTTCGTAACTGCAGCTATTGACACCCCTGCCGCTCTCAATCTTGACAGACAGCTCTCTTGACACCACTGTAATTACAATTCCTCAGCACTGAAGACCACATTAAGAAATCTGATAAGGAATTTCAAAACGCCTGCAAAGAGATGGAAGCACCCCTCCCTGCAAAAAAGCTGTTCACTTCCACCAGTCTCTGATTTCAATTTACAGAAAGGAGTTTGGAGGGAATTATAACAAGACAGGCGTCGGATATCTACATTTAGCTTTCAGTTAAAATTGAGATAGCACTTACAGGTGTGTCATTACTAAGTTTTTACTCGGTTTCTTCCTGGATTCTCTGCAGACACATGATTAAATGTCACAAGACTGTGCACAATGCATATCACGAGGCTTGTGTGTTGCTTTCAAACGACATACTGGAGCCGAAGGATGAATAGAATTGTGCACTTCATGTACAAATACAGTTAATGAAACTGCAATAACTGTGTTAACGCCACACTCCCCAAAAATCACGATCCATAATGCCCATCAACAACCGGTTTCTTCAACTCTGCATTACCTAGCAATTGAGTTCCTATGTCACGCGTACTGCCGGTACTGAAATTCGTTCCTGCAGTCAGATAAACTGGGATATGAACAAGAAGAATGCGAATGCCAGACAGACACAACTGCCTCTAGATGACGAACGAGGCCGGATTTATGAGTCGCGATATCGGGCAGGATTCACTGGCGTCCATACAGCAGGTCGCACGTCTTTTCGAAGGACTCTGTTTTACTAACTTACCGAAAGAACAGAAATTGTTCAAAAATTCTTCATACATAGAAACAAAAAGTCGGAAATATAAATCCGTGTGAGTGCCAAGTGAGAGAACACAGGAGTTACAGCTTGTCTGCACAGAAAATAGGATGATCGGTCTGTCGAAACTGCTGTCGTAGAATTCTTTTGAATAACCTGTTGGGGCCAGAATTAAATTCGCGCTCCAATCTGCAAAATTCCGAATTTGAATTAAGGGAATTACAGAATTTATTGTTATGCAACCTGTTACAATAAATAAGTAACCAAAGGAAAAATTTCCAACAGGGCTGCAAAGAATGACCATAATTTATCGACGCATATGCTGCGTCGTTCGGAAATTGATCCCAGTATCCTGTGGCCCATTAATGGATCGTTAGGCTTCACAGGAAAGAATGTATATTAGCAGATATCCTAGCCTTAATGTTTATGTATTTGCATTGTCATGTTTTATCAGAGGGTATCCTAGACTCAACGTTTATGTAGTTGCATTGTCATGTTATAGCAAAGTTTATCCTAGCCTCAACTGTTATGTAGTTACACTGCCATGTTATAGCAGCATATACTCTAGCCTCAACGATTATATAGCTGCATGACCGTATCGAATGGAAGATTTAACATGACCCGGACTTTTAAGGTAACAATCATTACCCTTCAACAAGAGAGCTCCTGCTCCTATGCTGACTGTCTGTTATGAACACGGTGTGTCCTATGCCACACTCCCTGGTGCTTGTTGTCACTGGGTTCAATGATCTTTTCTAACAACCGCTGATGTAGGCTACTGAATGCCATTCGGTATGGATGGCGAAGGTTGATAAAGTGTTGTCTATACTCTTAAACCACTGCCTGTCCGCCCATTACCGAATCCGTTTAGGATAGAAATGTCTGTTTAATAATCAGTTTTTTTACAATGCTTTTGTCTTCGCGCACGACACGATAACTTCTCATGAAAACCATACAAGGGGAAAAAAAGCCTTACTATGGCAAATGAACACAAACTCCCTGCCAATAGGTGGATGTCTACGCATGTCAGTACACCAACGGACACATTACATTCCGTATGTCAGTACACCAACGGACACATTACATTCCGCATGTCAGTACACCAACGGACACATTACATTCCGCATGTCAGTACACCAACTGACACATTATATTCCGCATGTCAGTACACCAACTGACACATTATATTCCGCATGTCAGTACACCAACTGACACATTACATTCATCAAGTGTTATAGTCTAATGTTAGGAAAATCGAATTTGCGGGCAAGGGAGTGTTGGAATCAATTTCACCTTCATGATAATTGACTTGAGCAGAATTAACAAACCTGCAGCAGCAAGCTATGACTTACCAATTTTGAAGTTACAACTTTTCATGCCCAACCACAATTAATATCCATCATTCACACTACAAGTTGAACAAGACGGCAAACCGCGAAATTTAATACGAAAGATGGCGAGCAGGTAACCACGCCGACACCTCCCGACCACATCTGTCAATAACCTACTTACAATCTGTCCACGATTGAAGAAGCTAACATTCACAACCGCTCAGTGTAACGACAGATTTGTGATCATGTTCATAAATTTTACTATCAGCGCTAAAAGCCTCATTTTTTGCCGTGGAAACAAGAATGCTTTCAGCAAGCTCTAAAATTGCAATTAACGTAGATTTATTCCTGGTTTATAGAACTGTCACAGGAGGAATACAAAAGATAATTAATACAGGAAAGTTTTACAACGCAGAATAGAAGCCGTGGAGCGGATGACATCATTTCTGCGCAGCAGTCGACGAAACCGACCGCCATTCCTCTGTGCCGTGCCAAAACAATTGGTGTATTATTACTTGGAGGTATGCTGCCGTAGCCTATTTAAAGACAATATCATGGCATTCGGGTGAAAACTGAATAAAATCCCGTAAATCACCATGTAGCTTTTAATGCAGCAAGAATTCGTGACGGATATCGGCTGTATCTAAGTCTAGACTGTTATCTTTTGCACGGTGTCCTTCGTAGGCCATCATTCTCAGGAATTTCGTCACTACAATTGATTATTGCAAGTGCTAGCATTCGAAACGCAATGGTTATTTGGGAAACAAAGTTATCAATTTCCTCGAAAATCGATTTGGTCATACTCCAAAACGTAGTATCAATATCATGCTTACAGCAGTGGTAAATATGTTGATGAGACAGAATTTATAAATCTGAATAAATGAACAATACAGAAGGGCAATGAATAGTACCCACAGAAAAGTATGAGTTTATTTAACGTTACTATATGAACAATGATATTTAGATGTAACTGAATGGATAGCAGAAAGAAACAGAAACAAGAAGAAATACTGACACTTTGAGCAGTCAGACATCAAGTGCGTCATGTCAAGTAGATTTAATCAGACACATCCATTTCTAGTGACTGAAAGTGCAATAGTTGGCGACACAAAACAACATGACAGCTCAGAAATGATTATTTTCGCTTACTTCAAATGTACGAGTATGTAAACTGCTGAGTGGCCAGAGAGCTCTACAGTATGCAAATTAAAACACGAAGCACGGAACCAATGACACGCAAATAGCAATATCCCCACAGAACAGTACATTCTGTATATTCAGCAAACAACGGCTTATCACTGCAGTTCCTATTTGTTCGTTAAATAAAGGTACGTTTGTTATGTAGGTGAAGATTATCCAAAAAGAAATGCGGAAATGTTCGCATTTTCGCGCATTAAGTACAACACAGTGTATTATTACTGTTGTAGTTTGTACAGCCTTATAAATTTGGCATATCTGCCAGCACGTCTGCGTAAACAGCTTTGATAGAAGGACCTCAAATTTGAAGAAAGTTGATAATACCTGCATTGTAACTTTTGAAGAAGTGTGGAACATTGATGGATTACATATCTTTGGTGGCAAGTGAGTGTAACTGAGTGTGGAACAGTGGTGGATTATATATTGTTGGTGGCAAGTGATTGCAACTGAGTGCGGAACATTGGTGGATTACATATCGTTGGTGGCAAGTGAGTGTAACTGAGTGTGGAACATTGGTGGACCGATACTCTCATGTAAAACCCTTAAAATCGGAGAAAAACCTGTCCATTGCCACTTTATCTACCACAAATCCCACACGGGTTGGCCTGGGGAATTTCCGCGGTAAGTCGGCGACTAACCGTCTGAGCAAGGAACTGGTCACCGCTACAAAACTTCGGGTGGTTTCCCGTTGGTCGAATTCGTGAAATGTATGAGACAGGAATATTGCTATAGTTTCTGCGTTAGCGACTTGTTTGAAAGCAGTTCATGTTCTATCCAAATTGTACAGTGGCTGAAGGAATCGAAGAGTGAAGTTGATCGCCCACGTCCGTCTCCGTTTTGCAGTACGGACATTCTCTCTTTTATTTATGTGAGGTTTTGCATTCGATGTGTCGGAGTAAAGCAGCACCGTGGCTGGCTGAGAGCCAACATTATCTGTAACTGTATGGGTTTGCGTGGGGTTGAAGTGTTCCATGTTTATGACCAGTACGTAATATTAACAGGTCATTTTCATGATTGGTATTGTCACGGTTATTATAGTTCAATTTAATTTGGATTTGTGTCGGATAGTAGGCAGTTCTGGCCCTTTCACCGGTGATAAAAATAAATTGACAACGCAATGAAGAAACATTACAGCATTTGGCAGGCCGCATATAATCGAGCCATTGCATTTACATCCTTGTTAATTTGTTCGTACAGACCAGTTGGGAAGTTAGCACGGGATTACAGCTACTCGTGCGCATTATTCCACTCTGTGCACAACAACCACTCAAACTCAGAGATTCTATTAGCTGGAGGAGGCTTTAGAAGTCATATCGTACGTTTAACTCGATGTAAGGGCGGTTGCACGAAGCCAACACTTCATAACACTGTTTGGCTTCTTATATTTCTAATGCCATCAAAACACTGGAACTGTACTCAGAAAATCCTGTACAAAGGTATATTATTTTAGGGCGAATGTCAATTAATTATTATTTATTTTGGACGCATTGGACAATCCCAATCGTGCTTGTCTCTGTGATGTTGTATCTCTAAGGTTAAGAGGCGACTTATAAAACACAATGTTCCTCATTAAACAGAATTCCTCATTCACTTCTAATTTCACTTCTTTTCATTATCGATACTGTCATCAGTTCATATTTGTCTTATTTTGATCGGCTCATATTTTTCATACTTTCATCCAAAATCAAATAGACGTATGTTACACTTCACATTACATCACAAAACCTACTGTGTTTGGTGTTACAATAAAAAAAAATCTTGCGGTATTTGAGGTTCTCAAGGTGGTAATCCTGAAGGTTCAAGTCTTCTGGTATGTGATGTTCTGTCGTAATGCGAATATTTCCCTGGGGAACTATACTCGCATTACGACGGGGCGTCAAAACCCCCAAGACAAGATTCTTCAGAAATAATTCCTGACCGACAGAAGCGTGAAACCTTTTCTCTGACTGTGAGAGAAAAATGTAGGCTGAAGACTTTTAGATCAAGGCTCAGAAAGAGAAGGACCAGAGGGGACGAGATAGAGAGAGAGAGAGAGAGAAATGAATTGATCTAATAATGATGAGATGGCTGGATAAGAAGAGAGACTTCGAAGGGATATGCACTGGACATGGAGACAAATAGTCGAACAAAACTCCGGTTCGAACAAAACAATTGAGGCGGTGGAGAATGGAATACTTCAGCGTGGATGGCTGAATAACATTAAATTGGGTCCGGACAAGTAGGGTGGGAAAGGAATTCATCTCGAGGAGGTTGATTTCGAAGTGGATCTCACAGCAATATTGTGCTGGAAATATCACAGCGATCGTAGACAGATAGAATGTCAATAAGATTTGTCTTGATCAGGAAAATCGGACATTATTCTTAGACAATTTCAGTATAAATTGGTTTCATTTGGCTAAAGATCGAGTAAAATGGTGGGCATTCCTTACCTCGGTAAGGAATCCGCGGTTCCTTTAAATCAGCCGATAAACTAACTACTAACCGCTAACTGCTCATCTCTTGAGATAATTTTTGAAATAAAAAATAAAACTGCTTCGTAATTCTAAGCCCGTCTAGATTACATCTGTGGCCCTTCATTCTAACAATCCCGACTACTGAAAACTATAGAAATCTCCTGCACCCAATGCTGGAAATTTGTATTTCCGCACCCCATATACACCAATATTAAAGGCAGCTTAGGCTGAAGGTTGACCCCGGTCGTCGAGCAAGACTCCAGCCTGTGTCTCCATGGAGATGGAAAGAAGTGACTGGCCTGCGAGCAGTGGATTGCGGCTTCGAATGGCTGCGAGCCTTTTAAGCTGTCAAGAGTATGGGAACAGGCACAACAGACAGGGAAGAGAATGAAAGAAAGGAATTGGAAGAGGTGGATTGTGGGGGCTTTCCTGCTATCTTATAGTTTAATGGCCGGCTCTGGCGCTGATTTATGAGGAGAGTGGTTGCTAGGTGACCACAATAAGCTTTCCGCTCAGATGCTTAATTTCTTTTGTTTCTAATGTGTGACAATGGCCTCTGCACCATACTTAGCACAAGTTGTGACTGAAATGTTCATCAAACGACGAAATAACTATTAATTAAGCAGACAGAAGTGCAGTCTGTGCTGAGTAGCTGACGGCAGCTAAGCTAACAAACAGTTTCCACCTTTCCCGAAAGCCCGAAATTTCACTGCCATATTCAAAACAGCTCTCACCAAAAAAGGTAAAGAATTTAATATTCATCACGATAGCAAGCTTTAAAAATTTTTCCTTCCTTACTGTCCATTCTCAACTAGGTATCCGCAAAAAACTGGACAAATTCAGGCTTGAACTCAGGCTAAAACCAGGAAAGTGTTCATGGCTGAATCTATTCCCGTCTTCAGGTCGAACGGGAAAAGGACACAATCCTGTCAGAGGGAGCGTCTCAACCCCTGGATAAGAAACGTGAATAACACTTTCGCTGCCAGATATTTAAATACCCAGGGGCGTTAAAATGCCAGACATTTAGAGGGTCCACAGCCCCTTCTTTCATGATTTCGGTAAAAAAAAAAAGTACACGAAAACTATATGAGATAAAGACTTGAAATTTAGAACATACCTTCAGTAATATTTCAGTGTGTGATATCTTGTGTAGCAGCCTTCTGAATGCAGAGGAACACCACACTGAGTACAGAGAAATCTAGTATCTTCCTTGATATTTTTTCGCACACACACACTCGACATTTTCGTGTTGGCGTTTTATCATATTTTGTGGGTGGAATATGGACCAGTTTGTGATTCTTTATTTTTCCATCAAGCCTGCCAGAGGGGTCATTTTTTGGGACACTTTTGTTGGAGTAGGTGTAGGTGTTCTACTGGAGCCTTGCGACTCGTCAGTTGATGATGACGATGATGATACAGCATCTGTTGTGTGTATCACATTTTCTGTGATATCTGACATGAAATCTAGGAACGATTTGCGGGAATTAGTATTATTCTTTGAAAAGGTAACATAACTGTTGAAAAGCGCAACATTGGATATGACAGAAAAATACTTTCTTAGGTCACTTGACAGTTTTACGGACGAATGTGTAGTAAGCTACATACTGGTACTCTGTATCAACACCGTGCATATGAGTGTTCTAATCTATGATGCATTTAGGTTTTTTCTTTGCCACACCCGTTCGTCTGCTTGTTGTTTCACTTACTTCAGCTGTATGGAGTGTTGAAATCATATTTACGAGCATCTTATGTTGGTGCGAGATGAGCAGTACTTCATGGTTCCTACGAAAAGTGACCTCGCCTTTCTTAAACATTTTGCCTCTTCTGTTATGTCTTTCGGTAATCCACGATTCACTCTGATTGTTCCACAGACTCTAATTCATTTCTGTAATAATTCATTCGTTTGATGGACACTATTGTAAAAATTGTCTTGGTATTAGTGGTAAACCTTCCCTTCATAAGGCTCGAGTAGAAAGCCCACAGTTTCACCCAAAGGTCCATATTTACCATCATAAATCTGCAAGTTACAAATATATCCAGTCGAACTTTCACAAACCATCCGTACAAGTATGCCGTACTTTGTAATTTTGCTTGGGTTATACACACGAAATCGCAAACGACCCCGCCAACCAAGCATACCTTCATCAAGAGAAATTTCCCTATCTTGCATATAATTAGTTCTAAACTTATTTACAACAATGTCGAAAATTGTACGAATTTTGTACAAACGATCTTCGTTTGTTCCTGCTGCATTATTGTCATTGAAGTGAAGGTACCTTTGGATAAGCTGAAATCTGTTCCTAGACATTGTTTGTGGAAATATTGGAGTCTGAAAAATTCCTCTCATTGACCAATACAAT
>Ga0136643_10005870_pt1 | contig 17454 bp, 8 predicted proteins | sample TergutLab28metaG_FD_96883 | JGI IMG/M metagenome (GOLD analysis project Ga0136643, IMG submission 96883) | Labiotermes labralis P1 segment gut microbial communities from Petit-Saut dam, French Guiana - Lab288 P1 (version 3) (version 3) | ecosystem: Host-associated > Arthropoda: Insects >... | reverse complement strand
TACAATGGCAAAGCAATCCCTGTACAGGGCCTAAGGAATCCTGGAGATTGAGGCTCTCATATTTCAAGGCAATCAGCACATGAAGGGGCAAGGTTGTCAGCCCTATGCATCGGCTGCTTTTACCCCCCAGGATATTTTCCTGATACCCATTTCTTTTAGACTGAGTCAACCCCTGGGTTTTAACTACTTCACCCCCCCCCCCCCATCAAATGCATGTCTACAAACATATGCAAGGCTATTTTCACTGTTCTATTGTATCACAAAAGATTGTGTCAAGAAAAAAATGTAAGCTTGAAAACTGTCAAAGAGGTTTCTGTGAGGTTAAATGCATATTAGACATGCTGTATGACCATATTTGATATCAATCATAAATATATCAGACAGCCAACTTCCATTTCTGACCAGATTGGCATAGCGTAACAATCTAGACTTCTATTCAGGAGGCACCCAATCTGAATAATCTCAGCAATTTTATTTCATGCTATTTACAAGTCATACATGCAAAAATTTAATACATTTTCACTACACACTGGTGAAAGCCCAGCTATTTTTCAATATAGTCTTCATCACTGTCAACAGTCACGTTCCATTATTGAATAAGGGCACATATTCCTGCCCAACAAAAGTTGCTCTCCTTCTTTCACATGATGTTCTGCAGTGCCTTGTCATCCGTATAACAGTGTCCTCACTGGCTATCTTTCAAAGTACCAAACAGGTGAAAATATGAAGGTGCAAGGTTAGGATTGTGAGGCACATGAAGCAACACTGCCCATCCAAATTTTGTGATCGCCTCAGTGGTGTGTGTATTTGTATGTAGCCCAGCATTGTCATGGATGAGCAACACATCATACACTTTTCTTGTGGCACAAACTCACCAAAGACAATTATTTGAACTTCTTAGCATTCCAATATAATGGTCAGAGTTCACCATGTGCAGATGTGTACACCACTGAGGCCATCACAAAATCTGAAATGACAAACCGACAGTGTTGACATAGCCACCCAATGGTCCTGACAACAAGCACCATCAGATTTTCACCTATTCTGTTCTTTTAAAGACAACCTGCAAGGTCACCATTATGCAGATGGTAGGGCACTGCAGAATGCCATATACCAGTGGCTAAAGAAGAAGTGCAACTTTCACTGGGAGAGAATACAAGCTCTTTTTCAGAGATGGAAGAAGGCCGTTGACAAAGACAGACACTACGTTGTACAAATTAGTTTCTGATTAACCCTCCTGCTTAACATAAGTCACCATCCACTGGGAAACCGAACTGACTTCATGAATCGTTCATGTTAACTGGCTGTACTGATGTATTACTTTTGTATCTTGAATAGACTAAACTATACGTTATATTCTATCATTTGATAATTAAAAACTATCAACTGCGTTCATAAATACGTAATATCAAAGCCTGACCTCTGAATGTTGATGCAAATTATGCTTCGACAGACGAAATAAATATTCCGAGTGAAAAAATTGTTTACATTAACGTGAAATACTGTTACACCGAAAACTATAATTCATGTCGGGAAATTAAGAATTACAATACAAAACAACAGCGTACCTCTGAATTAAATATATGTACGTAAAACCATCTGTACAACTAACACTATCCTTACCCACGTTACAAACAACAAACGACCACTGTGTAACAAACAATACATATTGCCAATCGTTGCGCATTGAAGCAGCAGTTCATCTGAAATTAATTTGTGTTACAAATTCATCGAAATTTCGATAGGAATCCAGTTGTTATAAATGTTACTACTCTATCTATAACGTATGCTTATTGTGCTTGTCGTTTGTGTTAAAAATTAGTTTGTTGATACCGTCTTTATTTGTTATGTTGCATACCCACAATCGGAAGTGACGATTTCAGCGAGTTGAATTGCAGAGTTCTGAGTGCGTTGTACGGTTTGAAATAAGTTATTTGAGTTGGAGCGTGTTTAAATGCCATGTGACTGTGGTTAGTTAGTTCAGGCTATTATAGTTTGTGTACGTCACAGTTGTGGGGAAATATTCTGAGATGTCTGCGTGTCTGTACTGTATTGAATAGAGTATGTCGTAACTTCAATTGAAAGGTTAGTATCGCGTGGTGTGTTCATTGTTGTATTACAATATCAACAGTTGCACTAATCCCCTACTTTTATTCAACAGAACTACGAACAATGGACGATCTAGCACATTCGTTGGATTTCTGTGCCATGAATAGTCACCAGAGGACGATAATTCACATAGACATTGATTGCTTCTATGCTCAAGTTGAGATGATTAAAAATCCAGCTTTGAAGCATTGTCCATTAGGAATTCAACAGAAAAACATTATAGTTACGAGTAATTACTTAGCGCGAGAATATGGAATTCAGAAGTGTATGCTTGTTAGTGAAGGTCTGCAATTGTGTCCACAGTTGGTACTGGTGCGAGGGGAAGATTTACATGATTATAGACAAGTTTCTACCAAAATTACAAGTCTGTTGCACAGATTCAGCCCTAAGGTAGAGAAACTTGGACTGGATGAAAACTTTGTGGATGTTACAGATTTGGTTGCTGAAAGGTTGAAGGACAGTAAAGGTGAAGAGAGTGTAGATGGTTATGTATATGGTGATCTGAATGAGAAATGTGAGTGTGGTTGTAAAAACAGATTGTGTGTAGGTTCCTGTATTGCTGGTGAAATGAGAAGTGAAATTTTTGATGTACTGGGCATAACAAGTTGTGCTGGGATCGCTTATAACAAACTACTTGCAAAATTGGTGTGCACAATCCACAAACCAAACCAGCAGACTACTGTCTTTCCTTGCAGCTCTTTGGCTTTGGTGTCAGGTCTTCAGAATGTTAGGGGTATCCCTAGCATTGGTCACCGCACACATGAAACTTTGCAACTTCTTGGTATTAACAGTGTCAAAGAGCTTCAGAACTGCAACCTTGCACCTTTGCAGAAAGCTCTTGGCAATGATTTGGCCATCTACATAAAGAAACTTAGTTATGGTATTGATGACTCACCTGTGAAACAAACAGGTAAACCCCAGTCCATTGGACTGGAGGATGGATTTAGGAAAATTTGTGTAGAAAGTGAAGTGAAAAATAAATTATTCACTCTCTTACAACGACTTTTGCAATTATTGTTTGAAGATGGTAGGATTCCTGGCTCGATCAGAGTGACAGTACGCAAGTATGATAGTACTCAGAAACTCAGTCATAGAACAAGTAGGCAGTGCAATATACCTGCATCCCTTTTCAGTAGTGGTGCCTGTTGCAACAAAAATGAACCAGTTTCACCAAAAACAATTGAAAAGCTTATGACAATGATTATGCAGCTGTTTCATAAAATGGTTGATATATCTAAACCATTTCACCTTACGCTCCTAGGTTTAGCATTTACAAAATTCCAAGAACGCAAGACTGGAAAGAGTTCAATTTCTTCTTTCCTGATCAATGACATCTCTGTGCAGTCAGTACTGAATTTCAAAAGTGTTTCATCAGAGGCAGACAATATGGAATATTCATCCACAAATCAGTCCCCCTACAGGAGCATGGAAAAATCAGATTTAGAATCTGAACCAGAACCATCTCCAAAGAAAACTCGGAGAGACTTTGTTTGTTCAAGAAGTAATGTGCATTTTTCAATTGAAGATGTACCTGTCAGATTAATGTGTGAAGGTACTTCAGGCGATTGTGTAGACGATGCTCTTTGGGTGGACAGAGGGTCAGAATCTCATAATAAACAGAAGTTTGGTACACAAAGAATACCTGTGGTGGAGTCCACCAGGAGTGCAGTAACAAGAAAATGTCCTGTTAATTCACAGATGAGTAGGTGTAGTTCTGATATAGTACATGATATGTCAAATGATGCCGAGTTCCACTGCCCACGTAATGTAGATGCAGATGTTTTCTGTGCATTGCCACATGAATTAAAAAAGGAACTGATGGATGCATGGAAAATAGAGAGAAATGAAACACCTCCCATTTCTCAGTCCAAGAAACTCACCTCATGTAATAAACCAAAACAAACATCTATTTATCACTACTTAATTTCCAATAAGTGATATGTTATGCCAGTTCTTAAAGTGTGATTTGTGCTGGTGCAGTTACTTTTTTTTTTAGCATTTATGTTATAGTGAACATGAACATTGATCTCTACAGACAACAAGTTTCCTCATATATTTCAGTTGTATGGTTTATTTAACAAGTGAGGATTTGAAATTTGTAGCATGTCATCGTGTTTAGAAGTACTGATAATTACATGTAATCAGAGAAAAGTTTCTTATGTTTACTTGTAAACTGAAATATTGCATTCCACCTGCAGTGGGCAGTGTTTTGCTTTTGTTAAGGTCATTTGTCTTCAGGCCAGTGTGGATGAAGGATACAAGTTTGATGTCTGTACTAATATTGTAGACTTGTAATTTGGAAATTTGAATTTAAAATTATTCATTGCTCTTTTTACCACTTGAATTGTGACAGAATATTGTAGTGTGTTTTGTTTTATTGTAGGTGGAAGTATCAATTATGAGCCAGGATAACCTGGTCAATAAACTGACTGCCTATGTGCCGGATAAATGTGTTTACCTCCCAACAGGAACAGGGATTAATCTCTTTGCCCCCAATCCTCAGTCCAGCTCTTGGGTCTATAGTGATATCAAAAGCGTGGCTGGGTAAAGTGGCTGGAACGTGAAGAGCTTACCACTCCCCTGCATCTATTACAAAGGTTAATAGTGCTTTGCCTCTAGTCCATACATATTCACGATGTGGTGATTAAGTAATCAGAACTCTACTCTTAAAAGAATCAAGTAGATTGCAGATTTCACACACTTCCAATTGTTTTGACTCGTGGCTCACTGTCATGTACATAATTTTAAAAAATTACCAGCATGGCTTTCACAGGAGTTCTTGATTTAAAATTTTTTCGGTGTTCTGAATGTTGTATTCTTTCGTTTGGGTGATTCCCCGGTGTCTGATTTCATGTACCGAAATGTTGGCATATAAAATTCCGATGCCAGGAAATCACCCAAAAGAAAGAATACAACTTTCACAAGAGTTATTAATCAGATGATGGTTTTTTTTTTGTTTTGTTTTTTTGGCACTGTATAATGGGTGTATGTTCAGACATTTTGTAGGGACGTAATGCCTCCATCTTCAGGGTGACTGAACTGGTTTAAATGGATGCCTAAGGAACACAGAGTGAAGTTTTTTTGTCTATTATGTTTAGGTATTTTTGCCAATCACACCTACAGAGGGCTGGAAGAAGAGATCGGATTGTCCCGAGTTTTACCAAGCTCTCTTAAATTCATCTTCTCATGACATTGTGAGGACCCTGCACATAAGCAATACTTTCACCTTATTTTATTGTGATTAGTGTGATTTCTACCCAAGCATTAGCCAATGTAGATATATGAAACATGTTCATACTCGATTGGCAGACAGCTGAATGATAACCACACTGATTCTACTCCATCACTGACAGATGTATCAGGGATATGTTTGGTATCTAAGGATAATGCTGGGAACTTTTAAATTTATATAACTGAAGTGAAAATGTGATTTATGCAATTATTATCTGCATTTTAAATAAATGAATCCATTATTCCTCTGCATTTACTTGAGCTTTCATTAAATATACATTCTCAAATTGTTTAAATGTTTCTAGCACTAGAGTGCATGTGATGTTAACCACAGACTGTGCCATACATGCTGTTAACCAGAGATTGTACCATATGTACTATGTCCCTCAGTATGGCAACTTTATAACCAATAGAAAACCCACATCTGCCAGGATATTCTATTGACAGCTGCCATGCTCAGGGACACCCTGTAGCACTGTCTTCAGTGTTTGTTTAATTTTCAGTCTGTCTGTATTCAAGCTGTTCATTTTGTGAGACTACTTTTAAATATACCATTTACTTTTTTTACATGTGTGGATCATTATTTTGCTTTCAACCCAGATGTTTATCATGAAAGAACACAGTTGAGGGTGTTCCACAACTACTTGTTAAGAACACTGCCAGACATTCAACACAACACAAAACACACACCCCTCCAAAAAAAAAAAAGTTTTTTGTTATTATTCTCGGTTTCTACAGACCTGTGCTGGGATATTACCTTCCAGTTGGTACAACTGCTTCCTTTTACATCCTTCCTTACCCATGTTTGTAATGGTTACATTATGTTACTATACAACATTATAGATTCTTCCTAATATATCATTCACAACTGGTATCATTACCATCTGTACATAAGCCATGTAACAAATGGTTCTTAGTCCAGAACCTCTGTAGTCTGCATGTCATAATTTGAGATGACAGGAATTCCTGAAGTGCAGCCCCATTATAAGCATCCAGAATAATTGTAACCAATTTCCTGGAACATATGCTAGTATTTCCTCACCTAATGAAATAATTTACTGCAATGTATGGAACCAGAAGGTACATTACAGTATTCAAAACACCTGCTACTGGCCTCTATTCCAAGCCAGATGAATCCCGTCCACTCCTATCCTGTTTCATTAAGACCCAATTTAAAAATGCCCCACTGCATATGTGAAGGTCTACCATATGGTCTCTTTGCTGGAGAGGTTCTCCCATTAAAACACATTGTGTTTCTCGTTTGTCCTGTGCATGCCACATGGAGCTTCTCATTATGCAGTTTTCTCCAGCCTCTTACTCCTCCCCCTGTCAGGTCAGGTCCAGAACACCTTCAGTCGCCTCTTTCTGCCACACGAGAGAGCAAGTTTCACACCCATACAAGAGCCAACACTTTATAATTTTCTGTGTGTTAATCTTTATGTTGTTACAGTAGGCAGGTGGACAAGATTCTGAAAACGATGGTAGCTCACATTCCCTAAATTTAATCTGCCATTAATTTCTTTTTGAACATGCTTTTGCTTTCTTCATGTTGCTGCATATAATGCCACCCAGTTCTTCAACTATGTCCACTGTCCAGCATTTCAAAATAGAAAAGTTTTAACACAGTGTATTGAAAACAAGATCCATTTTTGTCCTCGGGTAGATAACCTCCTCAGAAATTGAGAATAGCTCTGTCTCATGGGGCAAACTAAGGAGGTTCCTTCTCACCTCTTTACCTGATGACAGATATGGAACCAGTTTCTGAAACACTGCAATGGTTTTTTGTATTTACAAAAAAGGATAATGGAGAGTATCCAAAAACCGAGTAGTTCTTATACAGAAGAAGTGTGGTATAAAATACAGGTACAGAGACAACCCCAAGCCCGATCCCAATGTTTTCAGATGTGCACAGAACAAACACTTGGATTGCTGGTGCACATTAATGTTCATTGTTAATCACCAATCAACCTACAGCATTAACTATTAAAACATCCACATCTGAGTGTTTTACAATGGGCCATGTTGCACTACACACAAAACTTGGCTTTGCTTGAGATCTGAAGAAAAAAAAAAGTGGTAAAAAAGGAAGACTAGTCCCTGGAAGTTTGCTCCTAAGCTATGTAGATTATGGCAGATATATCACCAGTGTATGTTGGGCAACAGGCAACTGTGAATTGTTCATGACTGGCACAGTAGAAGGTACTATCTAGTGCTTCCAGATTTCATTTGTAGTGTGTTCATGTTGGTAATCATTCTCAGTAATCAATTTTATCAGAATTCATGAACTGAAAGATGCCCATAGCAGTGATTAATAATATATCTCCATTCCCTGTTTATACAAGCCTGTAACATTCATAAAGCCATTCTTCATTTTTGTCAAACAACCATCACTCGGTTTTTTTTTTAATCTGTTCCGTATTCCATGCATTAATGAGCTATATGAAGTGTACCAATAACCAACAAGTTTCAGCCAGTAATCCGGCCATCTTTAGGGTGATGTCTTTGATACATCACCCTGAACATGTTTGTGAAGATATTGTAAATAAAAATACAACATAAAATTACAATGTATTTTTTGGTTGTCGATACATTTTATATAACTTGCAATCGAAGTTAATTTCTCTTTTGGCATCTGCAGTTTCAATATGGAGGTGTGATTATCCTGCAAAAGTCATATCTTTTAACTGACAAAAATGCTTCAAAGGAAAGTTTTGTACTACTTAATTGTTTTGTCTCAAGGTACTGGTTTATAAATGACACTGCAATATTTTACTCTAGTTCCTATTCAGAGAGCTGAAAACAGAGAAATTGGCAGTGGAAGATCAAGTGTAACTACAGTACGTACCAAACCTGTTTATAAGTTCATTTAATTACACTGCAAAAAGAACAGATTTGATGAAAAAGAGGACATTAAATTCATTTATAGTACACTAATTCACCTACATGAGTGAACAATTGCCAGTCTTGTGGCAATGAAATCCTGAGACAGATCAACCAAGTCAGCAAGTGGCCATCCAAGTCTGTCTTAGTTAAAGGTTTTTCTTGCTGGTTCATACTGGGTTATGTCACTTCTGACAGTAGTTCTAGGTCCCTGCAACCAACAGCATGGAATGGGATACGTCGATGTCACAACTTTCTGACTTATCAACCCCTTTTCCAGTCTGTCTGTTGTGACAAAGGTGCCTCTTCACTCATGTCAGTGCAAAGTATGTTTCGACCTTCAAGCTCAAAAGAGGTGTGAGTAGCAATGATATGCTCTTGTGGATTTAAGAAGGTCACTACACCTATGTTTGTTTATTTTTATTTATTTATTTAGTATTCCAGAGATCCATTAGAGTGGATATAGAACTTGTCATTAGATAATGATACAAAATGAGTCTTGACAGTAAAAATACATATGATAGTAATTTTTGAATAAGATAAATAAATCAAGTTTATGTATATAGGCCTACATATTCGCATAATGTGTACATAAATTCTCATTAAACAAAGCAATTACATTAAACATCAACTACAATACAATACAAAAAAATGGTTTGCTTTAATTATAATATGCACATGGTGTGACAAAACATTCTGGCTTCTCGTTAACTGCAAATTAAATACAAAAAAAATCTGATATCTGAAGTTAAATATGGTGGCTTTCATTGTTCTGTAAATACCACTACAGCTATCCCTAGGAAATACAGGAGGCGGTCGGGGGTGACTGACCAGGATTTGAAATTTGGGAAATGTTCATGTCAATTTTTTATTTCATTTGGTAGAAATAGTATATCAGATATGGTTTCTAAAACTCATACATGTAGCTGGAAAATACCGTATATTCTTGAATCTAATCCACACTAGTTTTTGCTGCTATCTTAAACGAAAAAAATGTTAGTTCATGTTTCTAATCCGTACCTTTCCTTCTATCACACCTTGCCTACAGGGCAGACTGATTGAATAATATTGGATGTTACCAATGCTTTAACCGTTATCCGACTAACACACCGTGTGTGAAGTGGCCATTTAACTGCCAGCGGTACAAACGCAACGCAGCCGATTACTATAAATAAAATAAATTGTTGTATTGTTCTTACGGCACATACAGCAGCTCTACCATTTTTCCAAAATCCAGCTCATGACCGTGAATCTAATCCACGTCTGATTTTTTAGCCCTCTGAAACCGTAAAAAGGGTGCTGATTAGATTCGAGAATATACGGTAGTTTCGGTGGCTTGACTACAAATTTTCAACCACCAACTCCGTACAACAGAGTCCATGAGTAGGACCTCAGTTGGTCAGGAAATTCCCAAAATTTTGTGGAACCCAAACCTCAATACTGTGATCACATGAGACTGCCACTTGTCCCTATCCTCAGCAAAATGAATCCAGTCCATGTCTTAGCCTATTGCTTTAACATCAATTTTCATAGTTATCCCTTCTGTGTGTAGATCTTCCCAATGGTCTCTTTCCTTGAGGTCTGCTCACTAAAATCCTGTTCTCCCCCATACATTCCCCAAGCCCAACAAATGTCTTGTTATCACCCAAATAATATTTGGTGAGGAATATAAATCATGCAGCTCCTCATTTTGCAATTTCCTCCATTCCCCCATTACTTGCTCCCACTTTGGCTCACATTTCATCCTCAGCACCCTGTGTTTGAACAGCCTCAGCCGAAGTTCTTTGCTTGATGTTACAAACTGAGTTTCACACCCATGTGGAACTCTCTTACTGACTCCATGAAGCAGAGACCTTCTTGAGAAGCTAACCGGTTTTCAGCTAGTCAAGAGACTCCCAGCATTTTATGTAACCTGAAAGTTTATGACTGCTTTCACAAGTGTCCACCACCTGTCCCTGTTGTGAACCAGCTTGACCCAGTCCATGCCCTCACATTCCACTTCCTGAAGATCCATCTTAATATTATCCCCCCATCCATGCCTGGATCTTCAAAGTTGTCTCTTTCCCTCAGGTTTCCCCACCCATCTCACTCTTCTCGATTTGATAACCTGAAAAATACTGGGTAAGGAGTACAGATCATTAAGCTCCTCATTATGTAGTTTTCTCCATTCTCCTGTTGCCTTGTCTCTCTTAGGTGCAAATATTTTCCTCAACACCCTATTAACAAATACCCTCAGCCTATGTTCCTTCCTCAATGTGAGCAACCAAGTTTCACATCCATACAAAAAACAGGCAAAATTGTAGTTCTGTACATCTTAATCTTCACATTTTTGGATAGCAAACTGCAAGACAAAAGATTCTGCGCCGAATGATATCAAGTGTTCACCGACTTCAATCTACCCCATGAAGAACAACAGACAAAATTATAGTTCTCTGTACTTTAATCTTTACATTCTCACAGAGCAAACACCTGCAATACTGTATGAAACAATAGTGGCATTCCCTGAATTTCGTGTGCTGTCAATTTCATTGTGCATAAAATTTTGATTTTTTCATGTAATTCCCAAATGTCTGAAAAATGTCGCATTTTCAAAGGATTTATCCTCTACTTTTATGCATGATTTTGTTCTACATTTTGCTGACAGTATAGTCAGTACTGAGAAGCAGCTGACGGTCCAGGGTTCAAATCACAGAAAAGGCATAAGATTTTTCTCTTATCCAAAGGGTCCAGACCAGTTCTGGGGACCACCAATCCCCCCACTCAGTGGATACTTGGGTTTTGGCTGGGGCATGATGTTGACCATTCACCTCCATCTACCACTAAGGTTATGAATGAGTAGATTTATACCTTTATTCCCATATTCCTTTACGATGTGGACAGGGGCAACTTTATCTTTTTTCTGCTCATATAACATGAAAACATACTTAGTTTTCCCATGATTTACTTCTAGGAAATTAACCCCTTAAATCCCGAGTTAAATCCCATCTGCCTTTTGCTAGCATTATTCGGAGCTCACCATATTCTCCACATTAGCAGGTAAAGGGTTAAAGCGCCTTCCCTTTTCTTTACATTATGTACGTTTCATCCCAGTAAATTAACATAATCTCCATAAACCATAAGCTTATGTGTTCTACTCAATTTCAGTCCCTCCTGGTTTACATGGGCCCTCCAAATGGTATATTCTAAAGAAAAGTTGTACAGCACTGATAGATCTCCTCATTTCAGACCATTGTGAACAGGAAATGTAGCAAAAATGTTTAACTGAGAGAAAATTCATGTCTTCTGGGATGTGACATTGTTATCACATGAACAGACATTTTGGAGGAACATGTGACCTTCACCTTAAGAGGTCAATGAGTTGAAGACTGCCTAACCCCTAAGATGATGGCCACACATTCAAAACTACTGTGAAAACCTTAAATGTCTTGAATGTTTATCGTGACTTGTTTGAATGCACGTTACTGAAGTTAATTAGTTTCATGGGCACTATAACTCAAAACAGAATATTACACAGAACCTTCCACATAACCGACACATAGGCCTTCTTGAAGGGTATGAATAGCTGATACACCACTGCACCATAAATCCATATCTTCTCTGTGTATTTGACATATGTAGAATAAATAATCACTAGTTAGTCTGTTACATCAAAATGCATACTGATGATTCCCAATAGTTTTGTCTATACATGTAGTCAAGCTTTCAGAAAAATGTTGATTGACATTTTGAAGGTATACTTGTTTGTTACCTGACGGGCCTCAATAATTACTAAAATCAGTTTTACTGCCCTTATTGTAAATTGTAAAAAATTAACAAATTTACAGACTGCATGAGAAGTGCAATTCTATATTAGGAATTAGAAAATACTGTGCCACAACTGCTGAACAATTTTTTATGTATAAATTAATGCACATTTGCTATGCACGATTGAAGTTAGAATTGTGTCGTATCCATAATGTGTTGAAATTTGTTCAGTGTGCGCTATACTTCGAATGTCCACTTTGCCTTCCCACATCAGCATATTTGTCATATAATATAATTACTATAGAAGGTATGCATATTAAGCTTCCAGATACAATTTTTCATTACATCAATACAAGTTGGCCCTGAACAATCTGAAGTGCTTTGCACCTTGAATCCCTCAAGGAATTATATTCATCAATATCTATGAAACCTCATATATTTAACAACTATGTGTGGTATATTTATTTTTAGTTTACTTCACAGTACTGTCCAAAAATATTCAGGAGTGTTATTTAAATCATCATATAAAAATGAGTAGCAGCTCAACTCATTTTAATTACTATACAAGGTACTGCAGCATTATACTAATCCAAAATATTTCATAATCCATCATATCAAGTCCCACGGCTGCCAGTTCAAAGAAAATCTACTATAATAATCCAGTGCATTTAAAATTGCGTACAACAAATAGGAATGCTGACTTGATTAGGATGAATCATTATGAGTGTTTATTTACAAGTCCAACATCTTTGATACTTTGAGCAGAATTACATTTATAACTTTTAAAGACTTGCAAGTTTACATTCCTTATATAAGAAATTAATGATCATGGAAGTGATCAGAAATTTATGCAGTTTGAAAGCAGGCTTGTGCAAGTGCCTGGAATCCCTTATTTTCCCAGTATCGTTATAACTGGACAACCACGTTTCATGAACACAAAATACATTGCTGTCATTTTCTCTAGTACACATACAGAAAGAGAATGAGATATCGAACCAAATAAACATTCCAAAACAAAAGGGTTATTGTCTTGATTTAGTAACCATTGCAATCAAGTGGCATAGGAAGGTTATGCCAATAAGGACATGTTTAGTAATCATCATATGCATAATTTCTTGCATTTTTTTTAATTGGTGTACCTGTATAATGTATTAAATATTCTGGATAATACTCATTGTCACAAAATTTTACAATTACTTGCCCATCTTCTTTTTGGGCAGTATCATATCTCTCAATACTTTTGTGATTGTATACATTTCTTATAAGTGGTGGGATTGTCATGTTACCATTACCTGTAGTGGACTTTGAAATCAAAACTCTAACAAGGAACATTACCTTCACTGAAGCATACTTGTCAGAATAATGGCTGGCATAACATGAAATGGGTGAGAAGGACACCCCTTTCCCATACCTGTTCCCTGTGCTCTCACCGTGAAGCCTCCAGTTAAAGTTATTCTCACATATATTCTGCACATGACTTTGTTGTGTTCCATGAAAAACTCTGCTCTCTGTCACACAATTACCAGGCAGGCATTCCATCTCATTCTTTTTCAGCTGGTAACAGCCTAATAAATATGGATTTTGTACACGTTCAATTTTAACAACCTTAAATTGTTTTTGAGTTGTTGCCTTGAACAGATGCTGAACTTTGTTGTACTCTTGTGTATACTCCTGAACATCTGCCCTGATGAATGCACAATTACTAGGCATAGGGTCCCAGTGTGCAGCTAAGGGGTGCTGCAGTACAACTGTACGGAGAGGCCTCCTACTGGTAGGTATAAGACAACGCTGTTCCTCTCTCTTCCTTTCTTGAATTTCCCTCTGTTCCTCGAGTAGCCGTTTTTTCTGTAAAGCTTCATACTGTCGGTACTGGGCAGATGTAGGATCCTCATACCAAGGTTTGGCATATGATGATTGCCTGAATGAAGTTGATTGAGTAGATGATGGTGTATGGGTTTGCTGCTTTGCTTCTTCTGGACCACTGAAAAGCCCTCCCATATTGCCCTAAGAAAAGTATAATGGATATATTGTTTCTTTGCATGCCAGTACCAAAATTAAACACTTTTAAAAGTGAAAAATTTTATGACTGAACTGATGGTAGTGAACTCACTTGCAGTGATCATAAGTAACTGTTAACATATCAAACAACAATTTAAGTCCAGACTTCGAAACTAATCTTTAGAGTATGGGAGCTACTTTGATGTTTGTTGGACTGTGCATCACTGTGATATCTTAAGAACGAAAACCAACTAGATGCCACTTATTACTTTATTGTACTTCTTATAGGCTCAACATGTTTCAGGAACTATGCCCATCATCAGGAGCTCCTGACTATAATGTTGATTACCACATTCGTCGTTTCATTCTGTAAAGAAGGTGGGGTTGGCGTTAATGTAAAATTATGGTTCTTGGTGGTGTATGTTCAGTGTGAAGTTCTTTGTCGCTTGGTTGTAGCTGGTAATGTGTTAATATTAATATTAATAGTTGATATCCTTTATGTGTGGTGATCGTAGTGTTCCCTTGTGTGTGGTGTGTTTCGTTAGTGGATTGGTAATTCGATGTATTGTTAGTGTTAAATGGTATTGTGAATATGAAATTGTGCATACCTTGGTTTGCTGTAGGTTGGAGGTTAGGTGCGGTTAGGCTGGAATAGTGTCCGGGCTTAAGGCTAAAGCATGACTGGTCTTTTCATGTAGTATGTGGGGACTAGGGGTTAGTTCGCCTGGGTATTGTTCCGGTATTAGCTTGCCTTCTTGGGCTACTGAGAGGTTTTAGCAGGGTCATTATACTGCTCATCTGGCCGTATTCATATTGATTTTGCAGAATATGTTGGGCAAACACCGATTGGGGTTCTTGCTCCTAATATATCTCTTGTGTTCCTGAAAGCGTATTTTCAGGTTGCGGCTAGTTGGGTTTTATTCTTCAGTTATGGTGCTACGCTGAACTGCATTACAATCAATTACTATTGTACCAACTGTGGTGAAAGTTTCATATATGAAATAACATAATGAATAACGACTTGTGGGATGTGACTGTGTCAGGCAAGTAGTTCCCAATGTTTCCAAACACTGCAGTGCCTTCATCAGGGCCATTGGACCAATGACACAACATCCCACAAGACCTAAATCTTCAGCACCACCACTGTGAAAACCATGAAGTGGTAAAACAAAGCATTTTGTACCCTTCTGCTACACCTCATGTCTGGAACAGGATTCACCACTGATTCCACATCTTGAATATTTACTCCTTTTAAATTTTAAAATCATTTCCAAAATGTTTGGTCTTTTTTTTTTAGCATTTCTTGTTTTTTAGTTGATAAGCAAGGAGCTGGCCCACTGCATCAACACCCAACCTGGAGGACCAGGTGATCTTTGGTCAAGGTTTTCTTCCACTAGCCCTTGATAAATTAATATCAAACTGCCGGGCAGCAGTGCTAGTACCAGATCAATGGAGAAACAGAGAGGAATGGCATTTGGTTTCCGGAAGAGAGCAACAGCTGTTTAAAAAACCGGACTGATAGATTTCCATAATGCCTGAAAACTGAATACTGAGCTGCTGTATCCAGCAGAAATTGCGTGGGTGCTGGACATAACATGGAACAATTTTAATTCTACAAACTGGTAATGCCCTTGAATCTGCCACTCATAATTATTTTGGATATTTGAAGTATCACTAATGTTGTGGAGTGCTGTTATTTAACTCCCATAAAACTTCCCGTATATTAGCATGATTCTGAAGGACACAGATTTTAATCTGAATTTTTATCTTGAACATGCAACAAGCCATTCACACATTAAGTTTTGGGAAACTGAAACATACTGTACTGACAGAAGTACTAATTTTCTGGTTTTATTACAATATAAAAAGCACATGAACCAACTTCCTTAATGAGGAGTCCCACAATGTGCTCTTCACCAATTATTATTTGTGCTGTCAAATCATGAAACAGACTGGAATGTAGAACACCCAAAAAGAACCAATGTGAAACACAAGCAGAATTGTTATCAGGATATGTGACATGAATTAACTCGGAGATGCAAATGAAGACAGATTGGATAGATGGTATCTTCAAGATGGGTTCTTATGAATAAGGCAACGAACCAGCAGCTTCAGAGAGGGGCTGAGTGGTAGGAAGAGGCTTTTTCTGACAACTTTGCTGTTTGCCCTTCAAATTAAAGATTTAATTCACCTTCTAATTACATTTTGATCCATCTTCATGATTTTCATGGCTAGCAGGGAAGTCCCAGCATGGATTCCTGCGTTTATACCACCTGCACGTTCGTTTGCACCACCCAGTATGATTAAAACATAATCAGTTCATCATACCTCTGCTCCCCTGTATGCCTTCGTGGCATGGACTGGGACAACTTTACCCTTACCTCTAACATTTTTAACTTGAGCAATGACTGGTTCCCCATATTGTTACGCTTACCAACAACCGTACCTTATATTGGATAAGAGATGGAAAATTATTCATGTCTACTGTATTATAATATAAAAGGCACGTCTGTCGGCTTATCCATATAGCATTGTAAGTAAAGGAATAACGAAAAGTAACTACGAAGTTAGAAATACCTGTTCCAAGCTCCCTTTCCACCTCTCGCACCTCGCCGCGTCTAAAATATACTGCGTAGCGCGCGAATACTGCAACACACACACACTTGCAGGGGAATACCACAAGTAGGCGACGAATCAAGGCAGTTCCGCCACATGACGTAACGAGGATGGGATCGGCACATGATAGGTGTGTCCCCACTGCTGCGATACATGACGCAAGATGTGTGCGCATTGGAAATTAACCAGTTCGGACAGTAACGATCCAATCCGTCTCCGTTGTTCACCCCATTTTACGACGCGGAAATTCGGAACGACTTGAACTCAGCGTAACATACTTAAAGAACGTCTCCCTTCGAATTTCACACCATGAAATCTGAAGAATTATTAACAAACTTTGAGGGAAACATTTATTTCATATAACCTTCTTTGTCACTGAGATGTCCCCCTTTTCACTGTTGATAAGTGGGGAATGTCTTCTTTTCTTGTGATCTGTATATAGTAACCGCACGGCGTCGGTGATGCCTCAATGCAATGGTATGGAGATTTGGCTTGTACTCGTATTACGCATGCTTCCTTGTATCATAGACGTAGTCCAGGTTGGAAGTTCGACAGATCATGCAGGGATGTCCAGAAGCATATTTCAGGAAGGGAGAGCTGGGTTATCGTGTTTGCTGCCATATAACTGGAGAGGTATTTCGAGTGTACGTACAGGTAGCCATTGGCAACAGTCGCTCTGGCCAATCCCTTAACATACGCGAACACCAGCACTGAGCGCAACCCAATGCGTAATGAATCATATGCCAGGAGAACACCTTATTATCCCCACCTCGGTCGATCGCATTCTGCCATCTGTTGATAACTTTCGTACTTCGCTGTTTGCGCTGGTCTCGCCTGCTCCGTCGCTACCAATGGTCAATCAATCAATCAATCAAT
>Ga0136643_10005863_pt1 | contig 17461 bp, 11 predicted proteins | sample TergutLab28metaG_FD_96883 | JGI IMG/M metagenome (GOLD analysis project Ga0136643, IMG submission 96883) | Labiotermes labralis P1 segment gut microbial communities from Petit-Saut dam, French Guiana - Lab288 P1 (version 3) (version 3) | ecosystem: Host-associated > Arthropoda: Insects >... | reverse complement strand
TGTTTTTTTTTATTATTATTATTATAAAAAATAGTGGTATTGTGTGCAGTATGTGTTTTTTTTTTTTTTTTTAGTTTGGGGGGGGAGGGGGGTTGGTTTTTTTGTGGGGGGGGGGGGGGGGGACAGGGAAAGTGTAAACGTTTTTTGTATACAGAAAAAAGGTATTGATTTCTGGTGTAATGACTGGAGTTTCACGTAGACATATTTTTATGGAATACAGAATTTTAACTGCGGCTTCACTTTATACCTTGAAGGTGTTGTTTTATAAAGAAATTTAAAGGGAGTTTGGAACATAATTCTCATATTCATGGCTCTGAAAAATATTCCCCACCCATCTGAAGTCTCAATTCTCACAATACCTCATAACAATGAAGTGCACCTCTCACTCACTCCTTGGCTGTGCAGCCCTCTGACAGCTGCAGCTGCCACAATTAGATGCCCATTCTTCTCTATTGACAGCCTTCTATCATGATCTCTTAATCTTCACCTCCTGCAGATCCTTCTCTCCATCTTCCAGCCATCTCTCAATATAAGTCTTTCGCTTCTTCTACTTCCTCTCAGTTTACTCTCATATATTCTAACTGTTCTTCCCTGATCCATTTGTACATATGTCCAGCCCATTCCAATATCTGCTACTATGTCTAGATCTTTATACAGCTCCCTCAATTCCCGATCAGTGTTTACTCTCCATATTCCTTGCTCTACCACCGGTCCATGTATCCTTCTTAATATTACCCTCTCCCATGTACTCTGTTCATATCCACCTCAAGTCACAGCCCATGTTTCACTCCCAAACACTACAGCTTGTTTCACCATCATTTTATACATCTTTATTTTAACTGCGTTACTCATGGCTCCAGACCTAAATATTTGCCTTAGACTATCAGAACATTTATTACCTGCAGCAACCCTCCATTTTATTTCATCACTATCTACATTTTTTTTAACTTATCAAGGTACCTAAATGTCTAAAATTCTGAGCCCCTGCCACTACTTGTCTGTCCATTCTCAGACCTTGCACTAAATTTGTTATGTTTCTGTTTATTTTCAAGTGTTGTATTTTGTTTTGCTTTCGTTTATCACAAATCCAATGCTTACTGCAGCTTCTCTAATCTTACTACTTCTTCAGTCGCTGTCACTGTTTGCCCAAGTACCAACACATCATCAACACAAGCTATACTGTCTCATTCTGTTCAAAACTGTTCCATTTGAATAGTTGCTGTATTCCTTACCACAATGAACTGCACCTACCTTACATAATCATGCCAAGCACCTAGCCTCAGACCTGTATGTCTTCAGTAATATCATGTGACCTGCAATACAGTTAAGAGCCGTTACCCTGGACCAAACCCACAAACTGGAACAACAAGTGTCAGACCATCCATGACTGCTTCTTACTACAGCTACATTTACACCTGGGTACAGTCTGCTCCAACCCCTACCCACAAGGAACCTGCTTAACATTAACCACTAAACACACAAGTGTGTACACAATCTGATTCCCTCTACTCACCCTATCTGAGCACTTGATAATGTTCACAGAACTGAAAGCTATCTCTGAACCCAGGGGCTTATACAGCAGCAATATGCCACCACTCTGTCGGCAGAACTAAGAGGTGCAACTGTGCTAATACCAACACCCGCCAACAGGCATGATCTTTGGACGTTTCCACTTCCCAATCTTGTAACCAATTTCCATCAGCTCCATTTTAATGCTATTCAAGCATCTTCTTTTCAGTCCTCCAAATGGCCGCTTTCCACCATCTGTAAGTGTTATAAAAAACATGGTAGTGTGTAGGATATGGTTTGTGGAGTTGTGGGGAGTCACTGTTAATGCTTTATTAAACAAATTCCAGGCAAAAGAAAGGGGCACATTCATGTAAATAAAACTGTACAGAATTTCTGGAACATTTCTGATGTCAATGAATATATAACAAGTGACACGAGTTGATTCAGACCTTCCATATAGGCAGCAGCAGATGGTGCAGCACATTTCTACATTTTGTGAACGGTGCTATTGTGGGTCGTCCTGGCAGCACAAGATACAATTACTGCTGATAAACAGGAAAACTGTACAAGTGCAAGACTGGGAGGGAGGTTGACAGATATACAAGAGGAAGCTGAAACAGTGGGAAAGACTTGGAGAGGTCTAGGCAGTAGATGACAGCAGAGTCTGCTGGCAGTGTCATGTACAGGCCCTGTGCTGTGAGTGGAGCAACAGGCAACTGACACGAAACGTACAGCAGACACAGTACTGCCACAACAGGTGTAAAATCTACTGAACCATGTGTTACAGAGATCAACAATTTCCTTTAAATTTGGAACATTTCCTGCAGTGATGAATAAACCAGTGCAACAGGAACAGCTACGAGGCCTGCCACATACAAAACAATAGAGTTCACATTCAGTTTGACGCTGCTCATTGCTATGTACATCACATTGCAGTGCTGACAGTTTTACACTTGCCAGTGCTTGGTCACTTGACAATGCAAAGTGGAGCCCTTTGATACCTCCTCAAACAATCAATTAGCCACAATTAACACTACACAATGCTTTAATTGGTTCAGTTCTCTTTCCTTTATCTGTCACACAAACACACTCATGTCCATCTTGCTAAGAGTCTATCAGTATCTGACACTGACACTTCTCTCTACAGACACAAACCTGTTCTCATTGCTGCCACAATCCTCAGACGGATGAAGCAAGTTTCGTATTTTTTAAATTTCCTGTTTAATCAGTTTGACAATTTTTCATTCTTCATGACTGCTAGCCCATCAGCTTTCCATAAAACCCCACAACACTTACTGACATTGCTCAACTAAAAAGTACACAGCACACTGCATAAAAATCAATTTCCTGAACCCCCAGTGACTGACATCAGAACCACATAGCAAGGCACTGTCTTCCTAGCATCAGCATGTTAGCTTTCTGCTGACAGTGTCTGCAGTATATACCTGTTCGAGGCACAATACACAGTAACGGCTGGACACTGTCAACTTTGCTCTGGGTGAAGAGTTTGAATACATTTGCAATGCAGAGCAAGGTGTGATGATGTCTTCCCTCATGGTGAGATGTTATACACCAAGACATTGCTCCATTTTGATCAGAAAATGATTCATAGAAGCAATATGAAGGCATGCATGAATGAATGAATGAACAAAAATAAGCAACACAATCATAAGATGAAAAATTCACTGAACAACAACAACAATTTTATTAAATATTAGAAGAAATATAAAATCAAATAATTAGTGTATCTTTGAAAGTGAAATGCCCAATAAACTACACCAAAAACTCTTCTCTTAATGGGCAAACAAAACCCTTCCCAAGTACACACACACACAAACAACTTGACAGGACTACCTTATTCCATCCCTGACAAGTGAAAGGCCTGCAATAAAACTTACTTTACAAAAATATGCCAAACAGAATTTCGACGTTCCACACTCCGAAGCCCCAGTGATATTAAGTTGAGTGTCAGCACTGCATTACACAGCAACAGAAGAAGCTCCCTGGGATTTGTGCTTCTGTAGAAGTTACAGATGTTCAAAATCCTGGTATGATCCTTCCTCTTTTAGCAGCTCTCTTCAGTTTGTTCATTTTAACATGTTTCTTGCGTGCCTCTATGTTTTCCGTTCTCTTCTTTTGCCTTTCTTCTTGTTGATTCTTTATTCCTTCCATTCTTGCAGCCCAGCTCTTTTTACTTTTTTGCTTTTGTTTTATCTCTTTCTTTATTGTCTTCTTCAGCAATGTGGGATTATCTTTGACCTTTACACCCTCACATCTGCTCAGTGCATTATTCCACGCTATTTTCTCCCTAATTTCTGTGAGTTTTTCCGTCTCACCCTTCAACTCCAATTCTTTCAACTTCTCGTTCTGTTTCTCAATCTTTCTGAGAATTTTATGTGGATCTCTTTCCTCCCGCCCCTTCACTTTACCTTGGAATCCTGATTCAGAGAAGTCAAATCTGCTGAATACCATCTTTCCTTCACTGTTGTAAATAGGTTTCTGTGGTTTTGGCTTATTCTCCAATTCTCTGTCGTGATCTGCAGTTGTGCTTATCAGGTTCTTTCTTCCTCTCCGGTCATCCTTTTTCTGCTTTTTGAGGGCTCTATTCTTTAAACCTTTCTTCAACAGCTTATCTTTATAGCCCAACTTTTTACCTGCAAAATGTAGCAAATAACATCCGTATGTAGTGACAAAGTCTCAATCATTAGTTAGAGATGAATGTGAAAACTGACAGTGGCCACTGTTTTGTGCTCCTCTTCCCATGCACAACACTACAGGAATTAAAGTATTCTGGTAGTCACAGTGGTGGGCTCAAAAGACAGAACAATGGAACTTAGTGAGCGTGGGATCATTTCTAGCTTTATAGCTGAGAAAGGACAAGAAGCACAACAGAAAAATAATTTATATCTTTTATTTCAAGTTAGGTGAGAGTGTAAGTGTATTGTGCATTTAAAAAAACTGACATTAAGAACATAAATGTTTAGAAAATTCAAGTGAAATGGAAGTAACTGAAGAGACTTCATTACATCATTTGTGGGTTATTACAGACATTCTGTAGACAAAGGTCAGTTCTGCATGAGTCGGATTGGTTCGTACTCACAGAAAAGATGGATGTCAGAGAAAACACTGACACAACACAGTAAAATAGAACATTACATGGGAGGAATGAAGTGGAATAGGAATGACACTAGGATGGAAAGGAGGAAGGGACAAAAAGGGAGTAAAGGAAAAAGAAGGCTAGGAGCTAAAGGCACAAAAGGAATAAAGAACGGGACGAGCAGGTGAGGGATGAAGACACAAAAGAAACTATTGCCCTAACAGACCCAACCTGTATCTCTGTTAAAAGGTTATAACCAAAATTTTGAGATGCATTCACAATTTATCCCAGACCACACAGGAACATGCCAAGACAGTACCACAAAATTTCATGGTTGCTTTACTTCCCCATCACCATAACCACACTGCAGTTTAACACTCCACACACAATTTTACCTGCAGTTAATGCATAGTACCTACAAATTACATATTCATTAACCCTTCAATGATGATAAGTACACTCACACAGTACTCTCACGCAGTACACTCACACAGTACACTCTCAAAAGTACTCTTGCACAGTACTCTCACGCAGTACGCTCACGAAGTACTCGCATGCAGTGCACTCACGCAGTACTCTTACGCAGTACTCTCACGCGGTACACTCACACAGTACATTAAACAGAGGTCAGTGACATGTGTACAATTAGAGCTCATACAGAGCCCACAGGCTGTGGACATGTGGGAAATTAGAGATCCTATAATGCACATAGGCAGGCAACATGTGGAGAACTAAATACCACACAGCACACACAGGCTGCTGGTAAAGGGAACAGGCAGTGCACATATGTTGGCCAGGTTCACCAACACAAGCACCAGACAATCACTGCGACCCTCAGAACACATTAGCATTTATAACTGCATGTTGCAGTGGATCAGTATTCAGTCTGCACTACAATGGATTTTCAACTGGAATTAGACTACCATTGTACTGGAAGTCACTGGAATCAGAGTGCTAACACACACACCATATTCACTGCCCTGTGTACAACTAGTATGTGTTTGAAGCACTATAATTCACCGTAATCAAACCCTACACTACTAGCTGCATCACCGCAGCCCCTTACTTCAATGCACATCTGGCTCCATCATCAGTGACAAAAGCCGGTGTATGAAGCACCGGACTGCTGTTGCAAATTGACACAGCTTGTAGTGTGAAAAAGATATGATTAGAGACAGGTTTTCCTTCTTGTGCCATATAATGCCACATATAATGGCACATCACTGGGTAATCAGTTCCTAACATTTTTTGATGTGGTCAGAAACCAATTACCCACTGACACAAAGTCATACCCTGGAGAAGAAAAACCTCAGCTACAATGTTGCCTTACAAGATTCTACAACATTTATTCACGACGCACGCTCCAAGTCCTACAGTGCAACTCCTTTACATTCAACCAGGAACTGTGAGCTTTAAAAATGATTAAATAACCAGAGTCCACCAACAAAATATCATTCCCTGAGAAAACAACAGATGACAGACACATTGTATAGTCTTACAACTGCAAGATCTGAGGTTGTCACAGTGCTGGCACTAAAGGTACAGGCATGCTTGGATGTGAAACAGGTGTCACTGGGCAAGGAGTTCCTGAAGTTTCAAGGGATTGTTGTGCCTTAATTGCAAGGTCAAGCTGGCTATTGGTCTCAGACTGCCTGACCCTGAAGATGAAGGCACAATCCTATGCAATGTCAGGCACTTCTCACCTGAACAGAGAGTCACGTCCCAACAGACCTGCCGCTTCCGTGTTATATCTCATACCACCTCTGTAAGAGCCTAAAACTAAAAAAAGAAAGAAAAAAACGCGCGCGCGCGTGCACACACACACACGCACGCGCACTCGCATGCGCACACACACAACTCACCTCTCAATGCCTGCAGCTTATCGTGAAGCTCCTCAAGACTCCTGGCACGTGCTGTCCCTTTATTGTGTGCTGCAAGCAGTTTCGCTGAAATGAAAACATCATGCCAATAAAAATCTGGAAATTTTACTTGAGTTGTACTTTCATATGTTAAGAATCTCACATTATTTTCATATGAACAACAAGCATGGTATCCTTCAGTTCATATCTTCAAGTGAACACCCTACGAGGTAAAATTTGTATCTCTCTTGGTCCCAAAAGGTCCAGTTATATGCAGAAATATCAGAGCACCATTTTGGTTCCAATTAGTCTGAAAAGAAACTGGTGAAGTCCATCTGGACTGAGGCTGGGTTATGACCCAGTCCTACAGTCTCCTTCACTTGACATTGACAGGTGCTTGTACTGGTCACTGGGACCACAAGCCGCCACAGTCACGTTTAAAAAATTATTCTGGTCTTAAAACATTGCAGAAAAGTATGACAGAAAAAAGCAAAGCTTGCTGGTAGCAGCACAAGTCATCAGCATATCAACCAACTAACTTTCCTGCGAACCCATATGGATGTGCCGAAGTAAGTATACTTAGGCTGTCAGCCTGCAGGAATTAGATTCATCAAATATATATAGACATATCCTCCTCCCAGTGACCTGAGAATCCACCTGCAACAAGTTCCATCATTCTGCAATGATGATACAGGCAGTATGTTCCTCTGAAATGTCACCATAAACTGATCATCACGAGCTGGATAAGAACCGACACACCGTCACTTGAACAACACTACCGTGAAAATCCCCCATAAACAAAATAAGAATGAGTTGATGACAGATTCAGACTACATTATATTATTTGTATGATATGTTTTGATGTTTAAACAGTAATACACACCTTTCTTTTTGCTGTGAATACCAGAAGTTTGTTCAGAGCTGCCACTCATCATATCTGAAAGCAATTCATATGTCACATTATTTTTATTTGATTCAAAATTACATTTTCTTATTACTTTCCTATCACAATGTAACCATAACAAATATAAGTACCATTAAGATGTACCAGTACCAGAGAGCCTTCATGTCAATAAATAACCACCAGGAATCCTAACCCTCTGCAACCTAAAAGAAATGAATGTACTTTTCTGTCCAATGCTACCCTGCATCTTCTGTAGCTCTACAGCCCTTAAGCTGGCCTTGGCTTCCCTCACGAAAGATGTCCATTCTGCTCTGTCAAAAGCTCTGTTTCTCCATTTTTCACAGCCACATTCCTCAAGTCCAATTTGACATCATCCATCCACCTTAATCTAGGTCTTTTTATCTCCCTCCTTCCGGTTTGCCTTCCACTAACTCCTTACTGTCCAGTCACTGTCCATTCCCACAACATGCCACAAGCCACTCCAGTCTACACACTTTACTTACCTTTACAATATCTGGACATTTAAATTTATTATAAGTTTTCTGATTCATTTTTATTCTCCAGTAACCATTTCTTATATTGACCCATCTATTTTTCTCAATATTTTCCTTTCCCAAGTCATTAAGGATTTTTCCATTTTATTTTATAGGGTCCATGATTCATCACTGTAGGTTACAACTGGTCTTACCGCTTACTCTTAATGACTGTTGTATATCTTTTCTTAAGTATATATATATGGCCTAATGTATGGTAACATTCATTACCAGCAATAATTCTCACATTTTTCAGTGTTTCAACCTCACTTGTGTTTGTTGCCAAGGGTCCAATGCTCCCAAATTCCATAATATCAGCATTAAGATATGGAACACTCATAGAATGGTACTAACAGGAGAAAATCAAAGTACTCAGAGGTCAACATGTCCCACAGCCACTCTATCCACCACAAATCTCGCACGGACTGGTCTGGGATCAAACCTGGATCTACACGGTAAAAGGCCAAGATCTAATCACGCAAGCCACGACACAGTGACATGGCGTATGGAAAACTGAACTGCATTGCATCAAAACAATACATAGCAGAAACATTCTGTTTATACCTTAAACTGAGAACTCTGCTTCTCCATTAGAGACTAACCAGTGAATGTTAATTGTTTCTTCTGATAATGATATGACACACAATAAGTACGCTGTGTGTGTGTGTGGGTGGCAAGGTACAGAGTTGTTGGATGTTAAAGCAGGATGAGTACAAAGTAGCCACATTGCTGTAACATCTCACAATCTACTTACAGGCTTCATGTGATTCTGATGACACACAGCAATGTAATGACGATTCTGGTCTTGTTGGACCATTTGACCTTTCAGACTGTACAGCAGTCATTACATCAAAACACCAGTGCACACATACCAACAACGCACCATCATATCCTGATGACCAAAACTGTTTTCCTGAATGGCAATAACTGGTTGGTCTTTGTAATGGAGTTGCAATGTGTTCATATGGATGTAGGATGTGAATCTTAAATATTATTTAGACAAATGTAAGGCCTCATATGCTTAAATAAGGAACAAAGTTTCCCTCCTGTGGTTTCTTTGAAGCAGCTCCTTCAGTATTTCCCATGCCATTATATTTCTTAGTGATTATGGAATATGCTGGCACCTGAGGACGGTGCCACGCATGGCTCTGGCTGACCTGACTGCTGCTGCTAAGCAGTAAGCACAGATTAAAATAAGCATGGTTCTGAAGGCAAAATAAAAATAATTAGCAATGTCCACCCTCTCAATGTTATCTTCACCTTGTTAAAGGCATGTTTTTGCTGGGTGAGGGCTACCATGCATCAGTGAACCAGGAGGTGATACCAGCAGCAGGGCCATCCATGCTGGACGGGTTTCAAACGACTGTCAGTCAATGGGAAGTATCCTGGTCCTCCACGTTGTAGGTTGGAGCATGGGGCTGATAACCCCATGCCTCTAAAAAGTCACACTCAGAATCCCCCAACTATGTTAGTCACAGCCAACAGAGAAACATACGTGAGGTGGTCAGGGCGTGAATCTGGTTTTAGTACAAGAGAAGAAGGAATGCCAACACACTGGGAGACTACAAATGGGAACTTTGAAGTATGCATTGCAAGTAAAGGAGAGGAAGTAGAAAAATACTCTTCATAAAATGGTCATTAGAAAGACTCACACAACACACTGAACCTCTGCTCCCACTATGGAACACTTCCTTTCACTGTGTGTCCATTTCACCCTTCAAGGGCACTGGAGTTTAAATTCTGACCACTGTACCTGTACAAGACACAGAAGTTCTACATTTAGAGTACCTTAAAAAGCACTCAGTAGAGTGTACAGAGCCTGACAATGAAGGGTGTGAATAATCTGGTACACCTGAAGGTGTCAGAACTCATGAACCTGGCCTGAGTATTCCACTCCAGAACTTTCTGAGTCTGTAGATCTTGGTGCAACACACACAGGACCAAATGTTCTCCGCAGACAATTATATAAGGCACATGACAGAAGTACAAGTTTAACTACTGTGTCACCAAGCCATCAGCAACACTCTGAAGATGGGGACAAAGTCAGCCCCTGTAGTGTCGGGAACTTTCACACTGTGGCGTGGCCGTCTGCCCGAGAATACTTTATTGAATTCTGTCATTGCAAAAGCTTCAGGACTTATACCTCTGAGCATTCCCAAAATACTGACTTAATTGCAGTTCTCAAATCTGAATTGTGAAACATAGCAGCAATATCATGTTTTGTGCTGCTCCACTAATTTCAATGTAGATGAGGTAGTAACTGTTAACCACTATGGATGATACGGTACCACATGACCACTGATAACTGTGAATACAGCTTGGGTACTTGAATATGACATGCAGGTGAGGTGCAGCTGTTTCAATTCATACCATAAAGGCATCAAGGGGGAGAAGAGGTACAGCTCCACTCATTCTTAACCTCTGCACCAGACAGAGGTCAGCAGTCAACTTCACACCCCAGCTGTTCAACCCCCAAGAAACAGCCCCAGTAGTCTGCATGATTTCAGACTTCTGTTGCAAAGGAGATGAGAACAGCGCTCTTCTGGGCTGTTACACAGCGAGTAGCAGTAATTCCTTACCGACGTTTCGGGACAACCTATCGGTCCCATCTTCAAGTGTCAAGAATCCAGACAAGCCTCTCCACTGTACCTCGTTATATGGACCAACTTATGAGAGCGGCAAGTGAGCTGGGACTCCACCCTAACAATATGAATGGGGAGGATGGCCTGACTTTGAGTGGGTCATGGAAACCTCTTCTTAGAGAGAGTAAACGGTTCTCTCAGTAGCAGTGACCAACTTATGGCCCTCTTAGGGGCCACTTTCTCTCTCCTTCCCCACACTGTAATGGCAGTTCCTATTCCCTTACTCCTTTCTTTGGTAGGAACCCCTGCCGGATATTCTTCACTCCTGAGCCCAGACAGCATTCCTCACTGTTGTTCCTTGCAGCTACTTTCTTCTCTTTCCCATTTCACTACCTTGTCTACTGTCATTTTGTTGCTCCGCTTCCCTTCCTTTATTATTGGCCAATTTCTTCCTCTTCTTTACCCCTTTCCTTTGTTTCCTGCTATTTAATACAGATTCCTTTTCTGCCCTTTCTGTACTACTCAGACACTTCTCTTGTCCCTCTGTACCTCGGTTTAGTACCGAGAGACTACATCCCCCCCCTCTAATTTCCAGTGTTACTGTCCTGTTCAAAGTTCTCATCTCCTTCCTCTTTTAGTTTTTCCCTGTCCTTCAGTACACATAATGTTCCTTGGTCTCCCGGCTCTGCATGTGGTAATTTTACCATGGAGTAGCACTGGACTATGACTGTTACCCCAACCTACTGACTTGTTTTATTTTCTATTTATTACTTCATATTGCACTAATTTTTACTTGTCTGTTCTTTGTTTTAACCTTCTAACCTCCTTCATCTGTCACTCTGTCCCTGTCCTCTTCTCTTCAAATGGATCCTGGTGTCTCCCAGCTCTACATGTCGGATTTTTACCATGGAACAGCACTGGGCTCTGACTTCCCCCTCCACTTGTTTTGTTTTGGATTATCTGTTTATTAATCAAATGTTGCACTTTCATTCCTTTTTTTCCTCCCACTTTGCTCATGTCAGCGATCTCCTGTGTCTGCTATCACATCTGTCAGAATTTCTTCTATCGTAGAATATCTCTCTCCCAGCTGCACTGACTGCCACACCCCCTTCCCTCCCAACCACTTGAACCAACCCTACTGGCTGTCAACAAGTTACTGAGACTTTTCACTGCCCATACTCTTCCCTATAATAAACTCCATGTTGGGACAAAAGGCTTTCTTTTGGATTCCGGACTCCTAAAGATGGGACTGATACCTTGTCCCGAAATGTCAGTAAGAAATTATGATGACTCGTATAATAACCCAGAGGAGTGCAGTTTTCAACTCCAATACTCAGCTGTGTGTGCCCCAGAGCAGGTCTGGACAGTCTGAGGAAATCTTGTGATTCAAACTGCTGACCATCCAGCCTGCAGCTAGTTACTATACCAAGAGCTATCTTGGCTTATTATATCACGTTTTCTGTCTAAAATGCCTACATAACCTAAAATATTCCAGGTCATTGCAAAGCCATATTCTACTTCTTTCAGTTCCATTTATTTAAAAACACTCAACAATAATCATGAATGTAAGATTTTCTGTTGCTGTCTATCTATCAGCCTGATTTTAAGCAAATGGGAGTTCATAATATGTATTAGTGTGAACACTCATCCTTCTTTGCCTGCAAGCTCCCTTAATAATTCTGTGCCTGAACCATGCTCCTTTTTATATGCTAGCCACCTAAGAACCCACAAACAATGCTTACATTACTTTTTCTGGAACAATTCTTGCACTTTTGAAATCAAAACTTGAACTAACACATTCACAGCTCTGTTAACTTCTGTAACTGCTTTTAATCTGAAGTTCTGCTTTAGAATTGGTAGCTCTGGCAACACCCCAACAAAATTAGTTGTAACAGCCAAATTGTTTCAATAATCCCTGCATGTGGGAAATTAAGTGATATAAAATCTGAACTTCTGATTAAAAAACTTCAGCAAATCACCAACACAATCGTCCCATCCACCCAATGAACTATCTGGGAAACAATACCAACAGCTGTAATTCATCTGGTTGTACTTGCACCATAAGTAAGATATGTCACATTCTGGCAGGCACATACCAACCTTTTTTACCACAGATACCACATATAAAAGACATAGCCCAATGGTGTCTAATCCACAGGATTTTAGACAGCATGACCCACCGTTTGCACAGCTTATAAATACCGGTTCAGTCAATCGAGGAATCCTGGTTAGATTCCTAGCACGGACAAGTTTCTAAAACGTTCACGCTGGCCCTGGGATCCACCTAGCCTCCTACCGGATGCGCAACGAGTGCATATTCCCCGGAGGTAAAGCGAACTGGGTGTGAAGTTGACCATTAACCTCCATCTAGCACCGACGTTAATACGTTTAGTAACAAGTATGCCTTAATGACATGGTTTTTAGTGAAACATATGGGCTTAAACATTCATTCAGTATATAGGGTACATGGTAAATACAATTTTCGAATGGCGAATGTAACAGCAAGGGACACTGAGAATTATGACGACTTACCAGAAGCATTATTTCCTGCAACAGGAAAGTTCCGTTTATCCAATAATTCTGTGATAAACTTGCTTTCTGTTACGAGTAGAGCACGGACTGCTTTCGTATCAAATTTATTCATCACTGATATTTTACGTTTCCCACCTTTACCTTTACTGCCAAAATGAACTCTAATCGCTGTAATATTAATCCACACTTTTACCAACACATGTGTACCTAAATGTTAATCTTCGGCAATTGTGCGTTTTTTTTTTTTTTGCCGTGCGCTAGAGCATACCAACTGACAAGAGTACACTTGGCGCAATTAAATTTGACGTAGTTATGATCAAGAGCCTACATTATATGTGCTTTTGACGTGTAAATATTCGAATTACAGGTAGTACTTAATTGTTATGCTCATGTAAGACAATTCTTGAGAGTGTAATTGCAAATGCAAGAGTTACATATCCCGAAAATTTCGAGTTTCAAGCTGCGTGATTGGTATCACTATAGTTGCGCACAGCACTTCTGGTGTTTCTGGTGTCTGTGTATTGCATTGAGTCGTCTGCTAGTGGAATGGAATTTGGAGTGGTGAAAGAAATAGTACAAATTTGAAACAAATGGCATGGAAAATCACAGTACAAATTACTTCATTAGCATGTGTTGGGCTTGGAGGTTGTTTCATTGGCATTTTAACAGAGAGAATGAAACTACAACAAAATACATGCGACTGTACATGCGTTAACCGAAACTGCCCTGACAATTTATTGCACAAATTAAAAGGAATGCCAGGACTACCCATTTTTGGTACAGTTTCTGCAGTTTCTTCACCGGAAAATAAACTATCCGGTTTGGGAAGTGATTTAGCTCCTTTTGAATCGTCTCCTCTTTCAAGCAAACCCAGTAGAGTATCACAGGTTAAGTAGATCTTAAGAATTTGATTTTTTGTAATTGTAATAGTAATTTATTTCACATCCCAGATATCCATGATGGGTAACAATACCTTTGGATGTAGAACAAGTCAAAATAAATATACAACATAATATACATATACATAATACAATATATATTAGTTCCTGATACATAAAAATAAACTTGTTACACAAGAAAAATTATTAAGATATTACATATAAATGAAAAAATTGTCGAATTAAAAGGTTAATAAAACGATGAGTACGTAATAGGTAAAAAAAACAGTATATGTGTATGAGATTTAGAAAATAAAAACAAGTAGATTAATGTCTAGTGTTAAAAGGTATAACAATCTGAATAAAGTTTACATAAAACCCAAAGATTTAACCTTTATTAGAATTAAAATACTCAACTAATGAATAAAAGGAATGTAGGTAAAGAAGACCTTTTAAAGCTGATTTAAATTATTTCATATTATGAGATAAGTTCTTGTATGTTCAGGAAGACGAACACTGTAATACCAAAATAATAAGTTCCTTTTTGATAAGATGTTGAAATAGATAGTGGCTGATGAAAATGAGCTTTGTTTCTAGTGTTAATGCTTTGTATGTCAGAGTTTGCTCCAAATTGATTTTTGTTAATGATTACAAATTGTAGAAGTGTGAGTGTATGCTGTGATTGTAATGGTAAAATATTTAATTCCCTAAAATATTCTCCACAAGAGTCTCTAGCTCTAGCACCCAGATTAATTGTGTTAATCCTCTTGTGTAGCTTAAAAATAGGATTATTATATGAGGAATTTCCCCCCAAAATTATTCTGTAGTTCATGATGACATGAAAATATGCATGGTGTATCATTTTCAGAATTCCCAAAGACATAAAAGGTTTAAACATTCTACTTGCAAAATATGCTGCACTTGATTCAGGCACAATCACATATAATGACTTCTGCATGAGATTGTATTATCAACTCTTATTCCAAGAAACTTCATATTGGAGGTACTAGATATTACTTTATTTTCATAAGTAAGTTAGTAAGAGAACTATTCTTAGTTGAAAATTGCATGAAGTAAGTTTTATCTGTATTTAAAGATAATAAATTTAAATTTAACCAATCATTTGTGTCTTTAAATAACTTCTTACTTTCATTTATAAGAGCTTAAGGGTTGGGGTTAGTAATAATTACACCAGTGTCATCTGAAAAAGAACTGTTGTGGGTTTATTATTTGTGATTTTTGGTAAGTCATTAGTGTAGATTAAGAAAAGCAAAGGTCCAAGTATCGATCCTTAATGGACACCATGCCTAATTTTTCTGTTGTAAGAACTTGGATCTTGCATCCAAGATGTGATAGTACCTAATTAAATTTAAACATATATTTCTCATTTTTGTTTCAGATTATGAAGTTTGGTTTTCCAGGCCTTGACACTGTAAGATCATTTGACGAGTATGTGCTGTCATATGATCGTAGAAATAGAGTACCACATTGGGTTTTTGAACACCTCACAAAAGAGGCATTGGTTTATAATGAATCTGTTGATCGGTCGAAATGCGAATTCACAGAAGATACATCAATGCACCCTTACTTCAGGTACAGCTAAGGCCAGTCTGTTTTATGTATGTAACAGGACTGCCAGCATCTGGAGAAAGTATAGTTATAATGATAAGCCATAGTCAGAGATCAACAAATGTTGGCTGACTTCATCAGTCAAAAATTGTATTCCTAGACTTTGTTGTGCAAGAAGAACTATGCCTGCTGTTGCCATCATAAGTGTACTGGGTTCAATTCTTCTCCCCACTTATTGATGTTAGGACATAAGTGCCACTTTACAACATGCCCTCACACCTACACCAGTCACAAATTCCCAGTTTTCATCTGCAGAGAAATGGAAACAGGTACAGACAGGCATTTCCTCCCCCTTCCCCCAAGGTTACATAAGCCCTGACTTACACATACTTTTCCAAAAACTCATTTTATGCAATTTCTGTGCTTAGAATGATCGCCCCCCTCGTGACTTACTGACTGTACCCACAATTATTTTTGAGGTTCTGACATAAGTCAAGTTTGCCTTGTATCTCAGTATACAGTCACAGGGTTAAGAGTGCACACACACTGTATAAATAAGTAAAATTATATATATATATATGTGTGTGTGTGTGTGTATACAGTGGGGTATGCTAGAATGAACATAATTGGTTCTAGAACCTCGTTTGTTATAGAATCTGTTCGTTCTAGCATACATTTATACATTGAAGTGTATGTATTTAGGAGTAATCTATACCAGGCCCACAGCCTAGAGCAAAGTTACCATCCAACACAACCATTTAAACAGGAAAAATAAAAGGCAAACTCAAAAATATAAGTGTAAAAATAATATAAAATTAATTAATTTCACTTTCGTACAGTGTACAGATTAGCAGACAACTGAACTAAACTGATAACTGAACCTTACAAATGCTAACAAAGATGATGACTGACTCTAATCAAAGTGGGAAGGCCTGACATGTCATGCGCATGCGCGTGCTATGTCAGCTGATAGTATTCCTCCGCATTCGTTGTAGCATCCTGATTTTATGGTAACGGTTTGAATTCCAACACATGTAAAAGTTGAGTTATGTAAAGGTTTGTGGATGGAATCTGTCATAAGTTTGGGAGTTTGTATTGCTGATGGAATTTGACTTGAATGACAACTGATGTGCTTAACATTGGAATCCAACATTACATGTGGCACAAAATTAACAATTTTATATTCCTAGAGTGGTTATGCTTCATAGAATAAACTGATATTTATAAGTGATGACTGGCTGTCTATTTTGATTCAACACCACATGAACTGTCACAGTCTTAATTAACAGACTGATGTTCATGCATGATAAGTCCCATATCATACACACCACATCTGCCAGAACTGACTGTCTTAGACATCGTTACAATATGAACACTACCTTCAAGCCTGTATGTTGTTAACATTCTGAGACAAAGGGCTATGACCCCAAGCCATCATTTTATATGTATATTGTGGCATATATAAAAGTGTTGTACTTACATACATTTTTCATATTTTCTGTATCTAACATTATAAATAAAGTAACAAGACTGAGATATCATCCTTGGGTGACAGCAGTTGCAGATGTGAAGTTTTATCTTTGTACTTTCTTACACAGCTTGTTGAAACCCAGAACGTGTGCACGTAGCTGAGTGTTGCCTGTTATCTGCTCAGCAGACACATTAGTTGATTTTACTGTTTATGTTACAGTTGGATGAAGCATCTTAAGATGAAACTTTTCTACTTGTCAGAGTTGTTTTTCACCTTGTCATAGACAAACAGATGAATGGGTTTCTTGAGCCTGAACTGGCTGAATTTGTATGAAGTATGGAGCATTCAATTGACAACTGATGCCAGACACATGTCAAACGTAATGGTGTTACATGTCTGTACATAATATATATACAGGGTGTCCCAGGAGGAATGTGCCAGACTTCGGGAGAGTGTTCCTTATGTTAAAGTATACCGATATAACCCAAAACACCTATATCCAAAGTTGAACGGTTACGGAGATAATG
>Ga0136643_10005862_pt1 | contig 17463 bp, 9 predicted proteins | sample TergutLab28metaG_FD_96883 | JGI IMG/M metagenome (GOLD analysis project Ga0136643, IMG submission 96883) | Labiotermes labralis P1 segment gut microbial communities from Petit-Saut dam, French Guiana - Lab288 P1 (version 3) (version 3) | ecosystem: Host-associated > Arthropoda: Insects >... | reverse complement strand
CTCGGTCGTCCTATGTTCCTTCGTCCTTTTGGTTTATATTGTAGTGCTTGTTTTGGTAGTCTGTTTGTGTCCATCCTCTGTACGTGTTGTAGCCACTTTTTCTGGAACTGTTTTATTTCCTTTGAAATAAAATAACAAAATGAAATATATATGTACACAATCGAACTAATCAATATTTTTATTATATTAGTGGCTATCAGTTTCAGTCGTTACGATCATCATCAGACCGATGTTATAGAGCCTTAAAAAGGCAGGTTAAATGTAGTGCATAAAGTGTCCAGTTGTGTGGGATGCCATTTACATCAATGTCAATATTTGTTATCAGCCTGAAACTTCTGCCACCATATGATGTGGTATATAGGGGTTCTTATTGTAGAACGCTGTAAGTAAATTCAAAATATAACATTTTCACATTGCTATGCTGTGTTACCTTCACAAATGAGGCGGACAGACGCCATCCTTCTCAGTGGAGGTCCGTAGACAGTCACCAGGTATTTCGAGTGACGACGACAGTGACATCGGGATCGTAGTTCCGAAAGCAGGAGCACTGAGACTTCTATCTGAGGCGTTTGCAGCAGGTGTTTTTTGTTTGGGGATCTTGAGTGGCCTTGCTTTTTGTGTCCCATAGTTTGGTTGACATGATGGCTGCAGCCTTCAGGATTAAAATATTACTAGGAACGTAAACTGGAGCAAATTAAACAGCTCAGGAAAGCTTTATATAGTTTCCGCTCCTAATTCTGTTAGTGTCTTTAAACAAAGAGCAATATTAAGTGGGCTTACGGTTTAGAAATTATGGAACGATACATAAACTGTTACATAATATTCTAGTACACATAGGGACGGAGACAGTCCGTTCCTTAAATCATTAGCTGTAATAGTAGTAATAGCAGTAACAGTAGTGATAATGTCATTCCCATCATAGTGTCCTCCAGACTTGCTTGTTTGTACTATATTATTGGTGACAGAAATGAATGTCACAGGTACGAATGACATAATGGTCATGCAGCTTTTCTTGAGATTTGTTAAGTGTAGTCACTTATTTTAATTAAGGGAAGATACTCAAAAATAATAATGCCATAATTTTAACCTCCCCTACAATAACAGATTGATAGAGTAAAATTCGTACTGGCAGTCACTGAATTTACACAAATAATACTCATAAATATTGTCACGTAAGCTGGCAACCTTAACTTCCTGGAACCCTCTGGGCGCCTCGGGCCTGTAATAGGACTGATTTACCTTTTTAATACTCATAAATGTTTCTACAATAGGTTGCTGAGAAAGATATTTGTTTCTAAGCTGAAATAACAGAAGAGTTGAGAATATTATATAATTAGAAGCTGCATGATTTGTGCTCCATATCAAATAGGCATATTGTTCGATTGATGAATTAGAGGATGATGGTGGAGCATGCAGTACTTGTGGAGGGAAGAGAAATACATTTAGGGTTCTGGCGAGGAAACGTCAGGGAAACAAAGAAAATAGAACCAGCAGTAGATGCGAGGATATTGTTAAAATGAATCTTTATGAAATATGAAGAAGGAATGTGGACTATATTAATTTGGCCGAGGATAGAGAAAAATTTGGGCTGTTATCAGCATGGTAATGAATCGTCGAATTACCTTAAAATACGTGGAATTTAATTGAGTAAGTATCTGCTGTGTTCTCAAGCAGGATTCTGCCCGATGGAGTGAGCTACTTTTATACTGAATGGATTTGCAGTAGTTTATATGAACCTCTAGTCTCATTATCAATCAAAATTTATCCTGCTGCTTTGAACAACTGAAGCATGTGTGTATGTGGACGGACGGACGGACGGACTGATAAGCACGAGTTGGGTTTATGCACTTTCTGCAAGGAACGCGTAATAAGGAAAGCAGACTAAGACCTCCAGTAGAAGCATTAACAGATTGGCTAACACAATGGACGGACAGTACTTAATCAGTCTCACTAAAAAAAAATGCTGGATTGACTTCTGGTCAAAGGTGTCTGCAGGAATCAGATAAGCTTTGGACTCAGAACGTAGCGGAGCGATACGAGAAGTTAATTAACGCGAATCCACTGAAATCATCCCTTACACGTAGTTGATCAAAGGGCACACACATTAACAGACATTGTTATAGCGAGACACTAGGCCAGTGTTCTGCTCTCAGTCTGTGTGGTCCCTCTAACAGCTGAAACTGTTACATCCTGCAGCAACCTTTCAGAAATGATCATTCGCGACTAATTATGTGATTCTCCTGAACTGTTATATACTTATCAGTTTCTTAGTTAATGTTATTATTTAAATCTTCCTGACAGTCTGGTCGTATGTCAGCACGGCACGGCACGGCACGGCACGGCAAGTCCTATTGTTGCGAATGCAGGAGACGGCCTCTAGGTGTGAGGAGTAGCTGAGAATATGCGTACATTGAGTAAACAGTTGCGGACAGCTCGTAGTGGGCGGTCCTCCAGTACAGGGCTTGGCCATATAGCTAGTACTGTAAAACAGAGCATGGTACGAATTGCTATGCAGGACACTGGACTTGTCGATTTCTTTATAATGACGAAAACAACGATAGATGGACTTGAGAACTGATAGGGATGCTCATTAGGCTCATTGAAAACAAACAAAGGATGAGCAAAGTTTAGGCCTATTCCTGCCTCAGATTTAATGTCCATAGCTACAATAGGTCACATGGAGCAAGGGTAGTACTAAGTAGACCTAAACTTCCATAAGTTATTTTTATATGGCATTGTGTTTTTAGTGATTACTTACGGACAGGCTTCTTTGGTGCGTGCGGTAATCCTCAGCAGTACAGAAGCTATACTGTGTTAGAGATGCCTGTATATATGGCGCAGCTGCTGTGACATCTTTCTGAGTGCGAATGACCCAGCTTATGACAAAATTGACAAATCTAAGGAGAGTTCTTATGAAGAAACTGTGAAACTTTTAATAAATTTTCTAATTACTACATAAAATACTAATTTGTAAGCCAAACACTTTAAGTACTTAAAATGTTGTGAGTCTGGTAGCACCGAACAGCAGTTGCCCCCGACTGGTTACGCCATTCCTACAGATCAGTTACAGACTGTTCGTTTATCTTCAGGCTGTCAAAATGCATGATCACATACAGGAAGAAGTAAGAAAAATGACATGAAAGAAAGTGGCAAACAATTATGCCTTTTTAAAATTTTCTACTCACTTGTTTCGTCAATGGTGTTCGTGCGATTAGCCTATGCTACTTGCAGTGCGAGAAGTATAGTGCAGTTACTATGAAATGGATAAATATGCAGATGAAAAGATCGCCAATTTCCGTAGCAGATGTAACATAACGCAATTAACGGTGGCCTGTTCCGGTTTCAGGTTTCGTGTTATGTTTCCCTTCGCGGTACCATCTTTCGATTGTCTTAGTTTTAATGTCTCTGGTTCAATTGCCTTTGAAGATGCTTTTGTCTCTCCGCGCCTTGTGAATCAATGTTTGTAAATCCTGTTGAATCGTGCGGCTTAAGAGGTAAAATTATCACTAATCTATAAAGTCGAATAAAAGTCCTGATGTGAAATTTCCATTTACCTAACCCCAGAAAAATCTGAAACTCCTCAATCACCACACACCAGTCGTCGCCTGTAGCGGTCTTATTCCCACCTGAGTTCCCCTGGCAATGAATGAAAATTCTCATCCCCTCTTTTCCCGCCACTCCCCTTATTTGTGAGTGGCTGTGTGTCGCCCAACCCAGCCACGGCTGAGCCCGCCCGCCCGTCCGTCGCACTGTGGCGGTCAGTCTCGCTTGCGACTGCCCCCAGTCACCAGCTCGCTCTGGTCCAGTGCTACAAGTGTGCATTCACGGTGATTTTGCGACAGTAGGTTTCCAAATGTTTGCCTCGGAGATTTTGGGAATTGAACCTGGCGAGTATCATCGAATGAAAGGAAAAGACCGGGATCTACATGACAACAGAAGATAAGTGCCAAGGGTATTGCTGACAGAAGAGGCAGATGAGACAGGGTGCGCCACACAGCGGTCGAAAATCGAGTCACCGCCTAATACGATACAGGCCTTCCACGAGTGCTGCCCGAAGTTTGCCGAGTGGAGTAATTGTGCGCCGATCCCACAGAACAGCAGCTATCTATACATTATTTGACGCGCGCACTCATAAGCAAGTATAATAGCGGAGCGCGTGTGTAGGCGAGCGAGCGAGCGAGCTTCAACCCAACAGTGGGTGCCGCTGTTGGCTAGTGAGCGGCTGGGTGCAGCAGCAACAGCAACAGCATCCATAACAAGACACCCCCGCGCCTCTCCGCGCAGCTATCATATCCATATTTATGCCGCTGCGCAAGCCAATAGCAACAGAGCTCTGCGCCGAATGGGATTATCATAATCGCCAGCCGCCAATATTGATAATCATAAATTGTGACTTGCGCACAGGGGAGGACATGTGGATAAATTAGGGGAGAGTGACGGTGGAGGTGGGGGAGAGGAAGAAAGGGAGGTGGAAGAACACAATTTTGAGCAAAGTTTGTCATTTCGCTCGGTGCCAGCGATAGTGGTGGACCGTACAGATCATTAAAGACAAAAAGGGCGTGAAGAAAAACAAGAAGGGGGATCGGTGAAAGAACATGTCACGCCGGAAACAGGCACGTCCGATCCGACACTTGGAGTCAGAGGACGGACTGGTCAGCTCTTTACCCAATGGTAAGTATGTTGCTCACTTTGCATGGCGATCTTCTTATTTTTATCCCCCGTACTTTTACCACGCGGTGACGTGACAGGCACTCACGGCACATCCTAAAGCTTAGTCTAATGGTGTGTTTGTCCTTCGGCACGGTTTTGTTTTACTCCTGTTCCGAGAAACAGAAGAGAGAAATCCGCCTCCTCTGCCGCCAGGACGCGTGGTCCGTCAGCATCTGGTGTGGACCATTGCCACGTCTTTGTGATTGGTGTGTACCGTGTTTAGAAACTGTGCTCATGTGCATCAAGACAAGTATTCTTCTGTAACGACATAACTTTTTATGGAAGTGGACTGTTCAATGTAATTGTGCTATACGACCCGTACAGTGGTACTTGTACTTGTGCATTGTCGAGCGAACAGAAGAAAAGCATGCGCTGGGTACTGGACGTAATGGGGGAATACGATTGTGGGACTCGCGGTCACAGGTGGCCCAGCCGCCGGCAGGCTGTAAGACCCGCTGCCCGCATGACTAGTGCGTAACAATGACTGCGCTGTATTAGTAGCGTCTGTCTGTACTGTAAGAATTTGTATGCAGCACGGAGTTGAGGATGTATCCACCCTTCAAAACACGCTCGACACTGCCTGTACCACCTGCTTTGAAACTAAAAAAAGTAATTGTTCCTACAGAGTGTGCTCACGTTCATCGTACACACAGCGGTTAGCGATAACCGACTGATCTTTGCAGTAAGACAGAGTTTATGTACAGTGTGACGTGGGAACTCAGTCATTAAATGTTTGCTACATGATATTTGTGCTTCAGAGGTTTAATGACGTTACACGTATCTCTTATAACAGACGTTTATGCGGTTTCTATTGTACCGACGTTTCGTTTTTCAGTACACTAGGCCCATGCGGCGTATGACACAAACTATTCGCTATCGAAGGATTATAAGCTGCGATATTGTTACGCGCCGTTCTGAAGAAGAAACGGAAGGAAATGCTTTCATGTGACATTAATACAGATACGATACTTGACAGGATGTTTGTTGTATGAATACTTAGTCACTGCCTGCGACTTAAGTAACTGGAGTTTTATCAGTTATATGTAGATATATTATTATATATAAATATATATATATATATTTTCAAAATTTATAGCGGGTTCTCGAAACATTTGATGTTCTCTGCATATAAAGATTTATTTTGTTTAAACTCAATAATTTAGACCTGCCTGCTTCGTGTCGTTTCTGACTACTTTTCCCATTTACATTAATTGTCTTAGTCGTGAAACTAGTGCCGTGTGTTGGAACAACATTAGTGACGTAAATGAAACCCGTGTTTATTGTTTTTGACCACAGACTCTTTTCCGTTTCTTGTATTTACCAATAGTTTTACAGAATTAAGTCTTGAAAGCACCGACATATGTAAATGATTTCACTGGCAACAGAATGTTATAATTACTTTTTAATATACCTGCAAATTTGTCTTAAGACATATCATGTCGTGCAGAGAAGGTGATTTCGAAAGAACGAGCACAAAAAAAAGTTCCACTTAATTTTAATTTTTGCGGTTTACATAGTGTGTGTTGACACAAGCCACTCGTTTTGATAGCGGCTTAACTTTCATGTGATATAATACCATTCTGGCATAATCGCCTTCAGGCACGTTTTGTTGCCCTTTAGGTGTGCTGTTAGCGATAACGTCCACATTTAACACCTCAGACTCAGCCTAGCGACGTGGGTCTGGATAACAAACGACTGTTTCTTGAGGCATTACAAACAGACCTCATTACGTGCATAACTTTGTGAAAAGTAAAATTTCTCAGTCTGTGATTCGGAGAATATTCCTGTGACGGTGATGAAATTCCTCTTTCCAGAATTTTATTTTGTATTTATATTTCATTTTCTGTAATCAAGTGAATGTCGGATTCAAATGTAACATATTTGCAGGTGACGGGTCGCAAGGTCCAGAGCGCTTAAGATGCGGGACCGCGGGTTCTATTGCGATTTGCGGCACGGTAGTACGTCCGCGTTGTGTTGTCCCGTGTAGTGTAGACCATGCGATGGACGGCTCATCTGTTTCTGGAATCCTCTCAGCTGTGTAGCGCAGTGTGCAAACCTGACTGTTTAATAGGGGATATCTACCTACATGGCTGACTGCTGGTATTGCTATTGCCATGTCTAACATTTCTTACGTTAACGTATTTATTAAAGAATTATTAGTTTCATGGAATCAGTAACTTAATTATGTTGCCAGGGAAATTAGAATGTTGTAAACATTATTAGAGTAACTGTTGACAGTGAGCAAGTTTGTCAGCAATACGTAACCGTGAGAACCTTACAGTATGCAGCGCAACATGAGCTGTGATTTGTGCTGTTTCATCATAACCTTACCTGGCGATGCATAATTACATGGGTTAAGTCATGTTATGAACTTGCAAGTCTTTTAAGACATAATAAAATAATGTTCATGTGGTTTGCAACGCAGCTGTAGTTGCGACGCTGCAGAAGTTTCGAACTGCAGCGGCAAACGAGCGAGCGAGCGATTACTGCTGTTCGCTTCAAATTTCGAGTAAATTAGTGGTTTCAGTTGCACAGCAGCACCAATTTAGTGTCACGTGTTTGAAGCGCCTGCAAGTGGGCCAGCATGCCTGCCTGCCTCGTCGGGATTCCGACATACGGCCGAATAAATGAAGCAAGTTCTATGTAACAATTAGAATATAAATTTACCGTCGCATATTTCGATAAACTATGACGTGTCATAAAGTCACTTATTTGCACGCATTAATTACATGAACTGTAGTAGGCAGTGAGTCTTCAGAACTGAAATGAAGTAATAGGCGTATGAAAGTTTTGTTTGTTGTAGCGTTTATTCTGAAAAATCACCGTAATTTGTTACTCTGATATGATAACCGTCGGTAACTGACAACACGCCACGGACCGTAAGATGTTCAAGTTACTTCACGACGGTATATTTAACTCCGTGCTGTACGTGGGACTTGATTTTTAAAATGCGATGAAACAAGTACATAATCTTTCTCATTTCTCGCCTTTAAATGGATATTTAGATACCGTTGGGAGTAAACCGTCGAATTAGGACCGTCTGTCAGTTAAAGCCAGCAGGGACAAGATTAAATTTCTGTTTACATAGGCCTCAAGTGTCATAATAATAACAACGTAGAGGATGTATTTACTCTATGACGATGACTGTAGTATACAGGCTAGTTGAGTGGGTATGTTGGAAATTCTCTGATATGGAGCATGTTAACCTGTTTTGTGTTGAAGCAAAAACGACACCCTTATTAGATGTTGTGGAACGCGCTGCAGGTCAACATACACCAGTAGAATTATTACGATACTTAGTTATGCACCATTGTATATTATGCCCTTTCCGCCACACTTAGGGGGAATTATCCCTTCGTTACTCTGTCCGGCAGAATGAAATAATCTTTGCAGTTCGCAGTCGGGCTGCAGAGATTCCTCGCCAGACTCACGGATTACTTTAGAGACAAAAGCGTTGTGCTTCGCTAGGCTAAGGTCTTACGAGATACAGTCTTGTCACTCCGCCCTGTTCTGAAAATTTGTATCCACTGTTACAGAAGCTGTCGCGTGTTTACTGTTACAGTGGGTAGGCTTACATAAAAGCAAATACCTGGGTGACAAAAAAAAATGCGAAGTTGAAACCGCGGATAGAGGCTTCCTTGAAATCCGCAGTTGTAAAGCGGCGACTAGGAGGGCTTACAGCAATAAAGAATTGATACGGTAGATTTAACTTCACATTACATTTGGAACATTGTAATTAATTGTGATTTTGCTCGTGACTGTACACACTGCTGCACTACTCATAACAGTGAGTGTTCTGTTTTTACCGACTGGTAGACGTAACTGCTTGTAAGACTTGCAGCGTGTCTGCTGTTAACAACACGAAGTCCTAAGGGGTTAGAACTATGGCTCGCTTTATTCTTTACTGCTGTGTCAGGTCGAGATAAGTGGTTAAATTCACGCTGCGGCTGAATTATCCCCGGGGAAAGGAACACTGTTACGCGTTGAATAGGAGGATGGGTGGACCCCAGAGCCGGTCTGGACGTTGTGGCGAAGAGAAAAATCCCTTGCCCCTGGCGGGAATCGAACCTTACATATCCTATTACATATCGTATAGAAACACTGAATGAAGTAATAAAGTGGATTCGTCTGACTCAAGATATGAAAATGTCGGACTGTTGTCAATGCCACAATTAAATGCCGGGTGCCAAAACGGCTAGGTTTTCATGACTAGCTGAGCAACTATTAGCTTCCTAAGAAGTACTTCGCTCCATGGAGTCAATAATTATATATTGGCCTGTATTAATATGTAGACCTGTTTCCAGCAGACGGCAAAACAGGAGAAGCAAATAAGCCTATACGCCTATCAGGATTTCGTGGACACGGGCATTAGCTTGTTTCTATGTAAAGCCTCGCAGTGCACAGAAAGGCGAGGGTACGAGATCAGATCGTCCTTCACGTGTGTAAGGTAAATCGCCTTTTTACCTCGCGCATTTCAACTCGAATACTGTTCGGTGAATTTTGATAAAATTTTATGACTATGATTCTTAAATCGGTTGTAGGTCTTTTTCGATTTCCTTAAAGGTCTACATGAGGGGAATAGGACTACTATTTGATAAAGTATATTTTTCAGGTAACCCATGTAAGTAGAAACTGTGCACGCCGGCGTGAATCTTGCCTTACAAAGCTTGCCTAGAAGAGAAGTATTTATTTATGAAAGACGCAACGTGTATGCCAGTAGTGGAGTTGGTTCGAGAAACTGTAGACATGTAACTTGATGAAGGCATTTTTAGGACGATTATTTTTTTAAATCACCCGCATTCCTCTTCCCTTCACCGCGAATTAAATTCTACTCTTTGTTTCATCTGAAAAATTCTCAAATGATATGCATTTCCTAAAATTAAAGAGTCTATTACAGCATATTACTAAGTTATTCCTAATTTCTGACTGAGGATAAGCGTGTATGACAGTTCTCTAAACGCATATTCGCGATATAAGGTGTATGAACAGCTCTTTCGTAATGATAGTGCGATATGGAACAGAGGCTGCATTCCTGTATTTTTTATTCATTCATCCGTTTACGGCTTGTTACAGAACCTGCGCTGTCTCCAATTTAGGCTTATAATCCTAATGTCGACTGATTGGTGAATAATGAATTAAAAATCTTATAGATCTGAGTCTAATTTAGGTGCTAACCCGAAATTTGCTGGGAGAAAACTAAGGCAAACCATTTTAGTCCGCAGCCAAGACAGCTGGTCTCCGGACCTGCATTCGAAACTAAACGTCCAGAATATGAGGGAAAAATGTAGTCTACCCGAGACTGTAGTAGGGTTCATTTTGAACTATGTGCAGGCCTACGTTGCTTTAAAAAAAACGGGCCTACCCAAAGTAACAATATACTAGGCTCAATGAGTGCTGTTCACTGCCTACATCACAGATCCCTCTCACAATTATGGCTGACATCTGAAATGTCAAAATAGCCTCTGGGCGGACAGTGAAATTGTAACGATGCATACTGCCTTTACTGATGAGTTATAGAGGCCTAACGTAAAGGCAACCAGTATTTCGGGTTTGTTTACATAGGCCGAACTATAAAATTTGAATAACATTTTCCAATGTCATCTTACAGCAAGTTCCGTCTTTTCAAATCCTGAAGATGAAGACACTATATGCCTTCGAAACATCCGGATTATTTAACTCGGTTACACAGCATAACAACCCGGAAGATTAATTTTTAATATGAACGCTATTGACAAACAAATATCTTGCAAATAGGCCTAGTATTATAATATTTTATACTTTTCCAAAATCGGTGGTTAAAATTTTCAGGCGGGAAAGACAGTGGCTACAGCACTGTCCCTGTAAATAAACTTACGCCTGCTGCTTTCGAAGGAAATATTAACTTTGTTAAATACAAAACAAAAAGAATTATGGTTGCAAGACTGTTGTTATTAATTGGATCACTTTGGTAACTGGAACTGAACGCAGACCTACAGGAAGGTACCAGATTTGAGGTTCTCATAGCGGTAAATGTGAAGCTTACAGTCCTATCCAGTGTAGTCTGGTAGAAGACGAAAATTCTTTATATGACTTTTTGTTTCGTGTTTTAATTGTGTGCTTCGACAGAGTTCGAAATTGCTTCTGTGTTAAGATGAATTTCACGTAAAATGTAGGTGCGGTAGCTATGGGCTGCCAGTATTCCTTCCATGGCCATGTTTGTCTGTTTGCGACCGGGTTGTGGCCCAGGCAGTTATTCACCGGGTTTTCACCGTGATGTCCCAGCTTTGATCCCGGGCCATCTAGTGTGGCCCCTGTGGTGAAACACGCGTCACTCCAGACAACTTTTTCTCCAGTACTTAGGTTTTCCCCTGCCAATATTATTCCACCACCATTTCAGATGCCTTCATTCACTCATTCGTTCACCCATTCATTCATTTGCAATATAAACCTAACAAGACACACCGCCGTTGGGTAACGCAACACAGTTTTCGTTTTCTTTTTGACCGTAAAGCGATCATCTTTTAAGAAAATAACTTAATTATCGTTTGGCCGGTTCCTTCCAGTCTTCCAAATCAACACTCCCATTCCTTTCGCACGCTTTCATATCTTTCTGTCGGCCTACTTTTAACTACCGGCACGGAGGGAAATCCTTGGGAAGGTAGTATTTACTGCCTGGTCAAGTGATTTCCCGCCTATTTTGCAATTCGAGGATTCCCAAGAGACCGCCAACGGTCCTGTTCTGTACTAGATTAATCCATTTCACACAGTCACCGAAATTGCACTCCTTTTTATGCATTCGCATTCTGCATACTTTACCGCACATTAAATATTTAATAATTTCCCTTCATTGAACGTCCGATTAATTAATATTTGCATGAAGTTTAATTCGTCAGTGTTAGGTAATTGTACCAACATTGAAATTTTCACATAGCCCACCGAATCTGACACTTTGTCTTTCTTTATTATCTTGAAATGCGTTTAACTTGTAACACAGGAACCATTGTAGCAGCCTTCTGGTCCGGTCGTCTCGAAAGTCATACACTTACGGAGAGCATGATGTTGGGCGTACACGTAGCAAGTCCTTCAGTTTCCTCTGCAGATTTTTTTTCGTGACATTTTTCGTTTCGATGAATATTTAACGAGTTTGGCTCGAAATTCACTCAGAATTGCCTGTGGGTCTTGATGCATAATGTCCCTCAAAATTTTGCAACATAAATGGAAATTAAACTACGTATGTATTATCTGTCAAACGTAATGATGATACTTCCAGAAGCTGTCGAGTTCTTTCACGCGTGTGTAGATTGGAAATGGACGGAAAACAATTCGATAAGTGGTGCGTAGGGTTAGGCCTACAAACACGCCTGAAAGTAGTCACATGGAAGAATATTAGCTTATTTAAAGCTAGTATCAGCTGTAGAATTTATTGAGCTTCGAAGATTAGGTCTGTATACATTAAGGGATGGCCACTTTCAGTAAACTTGAAACCAACCAACCGTGTCGTTTTTAAGCCAATTATAACATCGACATTCGCTTGGAAAAGAGGAAGAAAAACACGAAGAACTTCAGATAGGAGAGTTGGCTTCCTGACATATTCGGAACTGGCAACTTCACTCTTTACTGATTCTGTCAAGTTGCTACTTGTAAAGACGGTCATTGTGTCATATTATTAAGTGCAAAATTAATTTGCGTCAATCACCTAGAGAGCCTGAAATCGACAGTTGAATCGTCATGTTCAGAATGTGCTTTACGGCATAACTTTTATCCTTTACATCTCCAGATATTTTGTGGGACTCCTTGGATGGCGAATCGGTCGGTTCGTCGAAAGGCACAAGACAGTAAAAAATAAATTAAATGTCAGACGTAGATCATATGTATTTTCGGAGCGATATGCGAACTAACAATCGCAACGTTCGATGAGTATAATGTAAATTTGTTTTGTCTGTCGTAAATTACCTTAATCTTTGCCCAGCAAGCGTGTTCACTTACTCACGGAGCACTCGAGATTCTGCTCGAGAAGGGTGTCCAAGGTCATGGACTCCACGTTAACACAGGAACTGCAATATTGTGTCACTAACAATTACAATTAATTATTAACCGCAGAAAGTATCCACCATTAAAAATATCAGTCAAAAAATAATCATTAAGTCCGCTTATTTAAAAATGTCAAGTCTTGAATGAATAATTTAATGCTAACTTTCAAGGAACTTAGAATATGTCGAAGTGCAGCCCCATTTTCGTGTAGGTTGTTATGGCATTCGTGGAATCATTCTTTGGTTAAAGGTCAATGGCTGCAGAGTTAGACGACACAAGACGTTTGCTTGCCTTTTGAAGACAGCCTGTTTTTATATCTTTTTAAGTACTTTATTTACGATAGACCCAAACATGAATTAGAAGCAAGGACCTCTGAGATGCGATACACACACTAAAGATCAACTTATTTCCCCATAACAATAGCATATTTCAGCAGTATTTGTTGAAACGTTTGGGGGCTGTTTTCTAGAATATCTCAAACAGCTTTTCCTACTCTCTGACAGCACAGAGCACAGTACTTCAGAAGCCCAGTGGTTAAGAATGTTCCAACGTTTTGCGGAACCCGACGGTTCATCCGAGTGTTCACAGCTGTCGGACACTATCCGTATCCTGCGCCACATAGATGCAGCTCACGCCCACATCCTGCTTCTTAATAAGTTCTCTCTTAATGTAACTTCTTCATGTTAGGCTCTGGTCTCCCGAGTGGTCTTTCCATTTCAGGTTTCCAGACTAAAATTCTGTTTGAAGCTACAGTTGCTCCATGCTTCCCACTCTCCCCCCATATTATCCCACTGGACTTCGTGACCTAATGATATGAAGAACAGTCCTCCAAATTAAGACGATCTTCATTGCACAATTTTCTCCAATTTCTTTTTTCTTCATCTCTCTCTAAAAGGACAGCATGTTTCAAGACAGCAAATTTCGGTCGAAAGGCAAATTCTATGTGTCTCAGCACCTTAATTTTTATTGGCTTAACTTTGGCGGGGAAACAATTATCTGGATCATTACCTTCGATGCACAGGCCCGCTCCGACTCGAAACGTAATTCTTAGTATTCCTTTTTTAATATGAAATATAGCAAGTGTCAAGCCCGCTTTCTGTGACATACAACCACGACAATACGGATGTAGTCTCTCCGTCGAACTTATGGAAGTTTTAGATCTCACCTGCTGGTGAAGTTTTCTTCACAAATCGTGTAGTGATGCGGGGATTTGTCTTCTTGCCTAAATGTTTCAACTGTCTTATTTGATATTCTCTTACTCTTGTCTTTATATTCATCCATTTAAATTTATGCTGAATGAGAAAACAAACACAACTTTGTTCAGAGTCGTGTCGCTTACCGATACTGTATTGCTTTAATGGTATGTGACTGTGGTCGATCAAAAATGTATCATATATTATGCTGAATATTATGAATTGTCTAAGCTATAACCCTGCCGGTGTAGTGGCTAGTGTATACCTTATAGTCTAGTACGGAATACACTTCGAGTTCGACATCAGTCCGTTGCTACTAGTATTACAAATGAAAGAAATTAGTATGTCTCATAGTAATGGCAGTCACCGATGTACGGGAGCAGAAAAAGCCACGTAAACGTCATACAAGCTGTAAATAGCCCACACATCGTGCATTATAAAATAGTTAATATCGAACATAAACCGTTACAAACAGACTCGATTTAATTTGTGACCGAAATGCTCATAATTTGCTCCGGGGCATCAACGATGTTACATTCTTATAATGTGTGTATTAAATTGCCTTTTATTATAGAAAGTATATGAATTATGTGGGCTTACCGGTCCTTTATTTAGATAATCGCTTTATGATCTGTATGCCTGTTGGAAATTTTAGAGTAAGAATTCTTTTAATTAGGTGTAAACTAATTTTATTCCTGTATCGTCTAATGTTTCCAGTTTTGTTTTGATTGGAAAGGGCCATTGTTAGAAGCCCACTTGTTTCAATGAATTATTTCATTACGATAATTATATATGTTTGTGTTTTCGTGATATGACAGAAGGTGTAGGGAACATTAGAGGAAGTGCGAAGTTAGAACAGCGAGCACAAGATTCCTGGTCAATTGTCTGCATCTGTGTCTTTGAGAGAGGAGGTGGAGGCTGAGAGACATAATTAAAGGGAGATACGCGAGAAGATACAGTAATGGATTTGTCTTTACAACGTTCAGTCGCATGGGAGAAAGGAAAAGGGAAGACAAGTGGCTTGGAAAGTTAAAAGTGCTACCACTTCTATATAGATCGGCTTATCCATTTCAAGATTAAAACAACTTGGCGTTAAGCTGCTGGTTAGTAAAGATTCGCGATACACAATCGAAATGGGTTTGAGAAATTGTTAAGTCAGGAATGTGTGGGTCTATTATGCAGTATAACTTCTCTATTTACAAGTGCAGCATGTGTAGGAATTGTGTAACTGCAGCAGACAGGAGGTTGGTACATTCTAGATCTTGTTTCAGAACTGAAATTTTCTGTAATTTATATATTATTCGGTTTCAGACAAGACTGCTTTTTGTTTTTACCTTCAGTGGGGATGCCAGGCTTATTGCGAAACAGAACGAGACAGCTTCATTCCCTGTCTTTACTTAAGCCTTAGGCTTGCTTGAACATTCGACGTTGAATACTCTCAGTAGTTGACAAAACGTATTTAAATAAGCGACACATCTGACTGGCATCACGAGTTATCTCTTCCAAATTATGTTAGGAGCATATTGATAATGTTTAGAGCGTGGTATATAAAGATATAATCCTAGACCCAATGAGCTTCACGTCAGAGGACAACTGAGTAGAACTGAGTGAATCTGCAGCAACTCTGACCGACTATACCTAAAGCAAATGAAGATTATTTTAAGTGGCGTAACTGATAAAACTAAATGGGAATGCCTGGCGACTCAGTTGGTTGAGGCACTGCCCTACAAGTTCACAGGTTCGATTCCCGACGGGGTCATTAGAATTTTTCTTTTTTCCTTAATGATTCCGGCCGCACTGGCCACACTGCGGCTCTGGGTTCGACTCATTCTCTTAACATAAATAAGTAGCAGAGATGTCTGCTGGAGGGAAAAGCGGCCGGTGCGTAGGGCTGAAAACCTGCCACCTTCTTGTGCCGACTGTCATATTCTGGGAGTCTCAACCTCCTGGAGCCCTAAGAGCCTGTTTAGGCCTGTTATGGGATAACTGTACCTTTACTGGATAAAACTAAGCAACCGGGTTCATGGAATAGAATTCTTTATTCAACTTGCCACAAAAATCCTCGGTTTTTCTGAAAGCAGGGGGTTCAGTACCTTGGTCAAGAGGGCCAGCAACATAATCGTATCCTGAGTGAGTTGAATCCGGTAGATACCACTGCACACTGCTGCTTTTTAAAAACGATTTAATATTATTGTGTCATCTGTGTTTATGGCGAGCTGTCAATTTCTTCTGTCTAAAGTTTGTATGAATTTTGCATACACTGCATGAACGCAACATGACCTACACCTCTAGTTTCTCCTGAATTAATTGTCCTAACAATATTTGATGAACGTAATAAAAACTGTGAAGTTTTCCCTGTGTAATAAGATAGTGTTATAATGTATTGATTGTTAAAATATGCAGCTGTGTGTACCTGCAGTGTCGAGTCGTACGTAGGTTTAAAATATTACTGAGTTAATTTAAACTTCTTACGAATAGCTCAGTTGGTATAGTGATTAGGCTGCCGGCTGGACAATGGAGAAATTATGGTTCTGTTCCCGGAAAGGGCAAGGAGGCATTTCTTCTTTAAAATAACAGGACCGACTGTCGGGCCCAGCGAGGCTGCTTTCAGTGGGTACGGAGAGCTATGGCCTAAAGTCTTTCCGTCATGAAGCTGACCGTACCGAGCTTAAGAATGAAGGCACACGTGCAAGCTGCACGTGCCCTTACTGTAACTTCACAAAGCACAGTTGTGTACAACAGTATAGTTTCTGAGGTTCACATTCGTCCAGACGGCATACAGGCTTAAGCAATTCAAGTAAAATTCTTATTCTTGTTATGCAATTATTTACCTCGAAGGAAACGCCATTGCGAAGGTAATTTACATTGTGTTTTCTTTCCTGTGATAAAAATCGCCGACCAATTCCCAAGCATTGCTTTATAGATTAAAGCATCTGACGTGGAGTGAGGTTGTACTGGCTACGCTTTATCAAATGCAGTCCTGATAAACTCTTGTCTTATTAATTAACCAGCTGAATACAGTAACTATAAAGTGATTTGGTTTGTGGCTGACTCGGCTGTTGAGCCGCCTTTTTGGAGCATCGAATTGCCTCCTTCTTCGGGGTCGAAGTGCGTGGAGAGTAAGAATGTGGTAGGTTATGCAGACGGGTTGTAATGAAGACGTACTGGAGCAAGCAAGGAAATTGAATCGTCTTCGGCACAGTGTGCTCTGCGCACAAAAAGTCACTGTAAAATACCTTAACTTGCTGTCTTCTGTAAACGAAAATTGCGGGAGGCGTTTGCGTTGAATTGTTATTAGAAAGAAAAATCCCTAATAGTCATAATAGCTATTGAATTTTGTATGAAGTGAAAACAAGGAGTGTAGGCTGTATACTGCAGCTCTAATCGGTGGATATTTAACATATTCTGCGTTTATAATATAATAATAATAATATTTTATTTAACTGCAATTGGGTTTTCACCCGGTGGCAGTCGTTTTTAACACATATACAAGAACTTGAAGCTGTACTACTAAATTTACATCGGGAGGGATACATGAGAAGCATGTAGT
>Ga0136643_10005857_pt1 | contig 17467 bp, 10 predicted proteins | sample TergutLab28metaG_FD_96883 | JGI IMG/M metagenome (GOLD analysis project Ga0136643, IMG submission 96883) | Labiotermes labralis P1 segment gut microbial communities from Petit-Saut dam, French Guiana - Lab288 P1 (version 3) (version 3) | ecosystem: Host-associated > Arthropoda: Insects >... | reverse complement strand
ATTTGATCGTTTTATTTTTTCTTTTTTTTTATGTAGAAAATTAAGAGGTTTGAGGCCAAAAAAATTTTTTCACCCCCCCCCCCCCGACATATACTAGAATGGATTTTAAAGAAACAGTACGTGGAAGTGTGGATTCGGCTGGCTGAGGTTTGGATCCAGTAGCGTGCTGTTATGAGTACGGTAATGAACATTTAGGTCCCGTAATGGTGGGCAATTACTTGACCGCTTCTGCTGGAGTCAGCTGCTCAAAAAGGACTAGCAGGTTTTTCAACACGCAGGCCCAGTACGGTATTGTCAGTGTGCAGGGTATCAGCTCGCTGAGTCCTGAAAACAGCAATGTTTAACTTCATATTCCGTGGCGCGTGTGACGGTACTGTGGATGTTTCGTTTCAGACTAAAATCTTCAGAGTCCGCAACAGGACGAACCTTTCGTACCCTCCCCATTGCTGCTAGTCGCCTCGCGCACTTCCAGTGACTGTGGGTGTGAACGTGTGGTTTGCTCCGTGCCATTTCTCTGCCTTCTTTGTAACTTCAATGGTAGTATTCCGTCTTGCTTTATTGTCATGTAAATGTAAATACTAATGACGTACATGATGCTCTTTAAAACAAATTTTGCCCTGCAGTTCCACATTTCATTTATTTAATGTCATATAAACTGTTCGTTTCTTTAGATTTTTTAATTCGTATGTTGCCGGAGACATACGTGATAATTTGGAGTGGCGAGGAAACTGACGTAAGAGATTAAATTCTGAATTTTCTCCCGGAGGTGCTTGATTTCAGCCTCGGCCGGTACACTGTTTCGTGACTTTACTCCGTCCTTCCATGCGAATGCTGGGGTAGTGCCCAGAAACAGGCCGTGACCGGTCCGTACCACGTCATTGCCAGTGTTACCTTTCATCCTGCTATTCGACACTGTGTACCTTTAGTATGAGCTCCTCATATCACTGCTAAGTAAACAATAAAAAGTAAATAAACCGCCCCTTCTCCATTCTCATCGTTCAGCTGCCAGAAGTTTCATATGTACAGTATGTCGGAGAGGTTCGTATTATCACTGCCGTTAAAATTCCAGTGACAGCAGTACGTATGTAATGCTCTTTATTTTGCCGCACAGTGTATTCGTGTTTATATGTTTTAGTACAATAAACACGGATTATTTCCCTTATTTTCATTTACCGATCAGTCTTTATAATCGATATGGCTGTGTTCTCTGTGAGGTAGGAACCGAATTTTCTGCATAATTTACATGAATGCTGACTTGTAGCATGCGGACTGAAGTGGTTCGGTGTGGACTTGCCCCCCGTCCCGGCCTTTTCAGCCTGTACGTGAACGACATGCCAACACCTTCCGACCATATCGAGTTGCCTATTATCACGGATGACACGTCCGTCACAGAAACGTCCCACTGTCAGACGCGGCTCGTAAGCTGCGTGGAGATCGCTCAGCAGCTGCGAGCTCTGGTAACACGACTCGAAGATCGCCATCGACGTCTCGAACAGCACTGTGGTACTCCTCTTTAAGACCGCGAGACGCATTTAAAAGCATCGGCAAGTACAGCCCGTTATGGTACCGATAGAGCACGGTGTCTTGGGGTGATCCTCTGTACACAACTGACCTGGTCGAACCACATAAATCAGGCCGGAAGGAAGGCTGCACAGAGACTGTGGATGCAAAGCCCTATCCTTGATAGAAGTGGTCTGTCCATGAGACAGTGTTCTTCTTACAAGCAGCTCATTCGTCCTGTGATGGAATACGCGTACCCGATCTGGGGTCTGATGCCTCCGCCCATGTCAGAAAGTTACAGGTGGTAAAATCCAAGAGGACATTTATATCGACCGACAGCTGAACCAAGTCTTCCTGAAGCCTTAGTCGAAAGCGACGGGAAATAGCAGGCAGGTCCAGGTTTGATGCACCAAAGCGGCCAAGCCGACAGAAAGAACTCCATCTAGCACCTTTTGGCAATCCTATGGTTTTCCTCAGTTGTCAGGCGAATGCCAGGGTATAGTTAAAAGAAAGCATTTGGCCCACACCCGTCATAATTTTGAAGGCCTTTGGCCAAAAGAATCCCTCTTCCCCTCCGATGTTCACACAGACTTGCAGCCTACGCTATTGAGCCACTCTGGTTGCAAACCTCAGATATTCATTCAACCAAAGTCCTTCCACCCACAAGGACATAATGCCATTGGCAGCAGAAGTCGTTAGTATGCACGTCAAGGCCTTCAGCCAAGACGGCAAAATCGTAAATTAGAGTAAGCACAGTCCCCATCGAGGTTTCAGTAGCATAGCCCAGCACAACTGTCTGACCTTGGTTGGTTTTTTGTTTGGTGGTTCGTCAGTATTCAGAGGGGTATTATATTTAGGAGGTTTTGAATTTAAACGCCAGTAAGTATCTTGTTAATTATCAAAGGTATCACGTCTAATCCATTCACATTCACATGTGATACCATCGGCTTAGGATAATTTGTTAAAAACTGTGTACAGACCAGTGTGACATGTGTATCAAGCGAATATGGTAAATCCAGCAAGCATTGATGATTATGAAGTATGCAACAGACATATATGGGACCGCGTGTCAGGGCTGCTAATAGACAGACAGATATAAATAAATAATAAAAATGCAATGTAGAGATACAAATAGTCACTGACCATTACCAATGTAACAACGATTTATCTGTTTCATATACTTAACACAATAACAGTCTTTAAACATGTCAGAATAAAGCAACCTAACTGAACCACATTCATTATTTCGCCTTTCTTCTGTTTTTATTGTTTAAAAATCAAGGCGTTGAAGCTGGAAAACCGGTTAAAACAGCGTCATTTTGGGGAGAGGTCACTGTAGTATGCTCAGAGCAAAAAGTCAGTCGGTTTTGTTATTCTGCCTATCCGGTCCCACAGATGTTTAAAAGTTTCAGTGCCCAGTTCCTTTTTGAAGATCCTGGGTATACCACATGGCATGTCTTGAGATGCTTCTCCTCCCCAGTCTGTAAACTGTGCCGAAGTATTCGCTTCTAGTTTTGAAGTTTCATGGGAGAGTACCAACTGTGTACTTGATACGTAAGTTATCGATCTGTGTGAAGAGCGGTTGTCATTGCGTGAGTTCCCACACAACGATCGGTACACCATAGCCTCAGTTAATATTTTATTAAGGTACGAGGCACCTCCTTTGTTCAGGTGTCTTCAGTTCGTAAACATTCACTGGAGGTTACAGTAGCGGTTCGAAGCCTTTCCGAGTACGACCCCATCCTTAAATTCAGAAATTTCGTGTACCATATGTATGTACCTTAGGGCTTCGTTGAAACAATTAACGAGAACGTTGAACTCTGTAACTGTAGAACAGGGCCCAGCAAAGGGCGGGAGACAGAAACTTCTTTTTTTGCATGGCAAGTTCGAAGATGCCTAACTAGCAGTGGCAGAAATAAGAGGAAACCAACCGCGGTCAAAGGAACACGGCTTACTCCGAAGTTGTGGGAATTCGATGAACCCGTGGCATTAGCTCTTGCAACGCACACTTTGGAAAAAGCTGAAACAGAAAATTGCTTTGCTGTTCTTCCTACGTAATTTGTTTGAAGGTTATTTACGCATAGTACTGAGTCACGGACGCTATCGCGTGTGTTTGTGACAGGATGAGAACAATTTAGATTTTCGACTGACATGCGCTGCTCTGTTTTCAAGTAGGTTTCCAACATTTGTAACTGTATGTAATCTAGTTTGGCTGTAATAATTTTGTGTTCTCGCCAGTTTTCAGTTGCCGACGGGGACTGGGAATTTTTTTTCACCACGTCTGAAGGTACCGGTGGTAAAGCAGTTGGTACATGAAGCTGAACACACACACACATACCATATTTACGGTACTGAGGTTAAGAGCATCTTGAATTTTACATCCGTTGATGTACACGTCCTCATAGCGTTATAGTTTGAAGGGCAGGAGAACGGAAAATTTGAAAATTTAGGTCTTCCGGGATGTGATGCTTCGTCCTTGCACGAATTTTGAGTAACACCGCTGTGAGAGTCCCAAATCTCATAACTCTTCATTTTAAATCTCCCGATCTGAGTGTTACGTGTTTCGAAATACAACATCACAACCGTAACCACTGTACAAAAACTTTAAATTTTTTACATGGTATAAATATTCTCCAAGTTCTGAATTGTGTATCGCAGACGTTAGAAATGTAAGGTGTTGATATGATTAAAGGGACGTATTTTAGTACAGTGTCATGCGAATAATTATTAATACTTTGCTTGCTTAACGGCCTAAAATGGTTGGCATTCCGACTTCGTGTTTATGAAGTCCAGAATTCGCATCTTGGGCCGGAGTGGAATTTCTTGGTTCTTGGTCCAAGTAAGTGGGATAGTACCTTAGAACTGGTTATGGCCACCTCCTTCTTCGTCCATTTCAATCCATCAGTCATATCACTTCGATATTAGTTCCTGTACAAGCGACGGAGTTGGGAAATGTCATTAAATGTAGAAATAAAAATTATTTTTTGCAGGGACGTGCTTTTATGACTGTTTGCAAAGTCAGGATAGATTCTGACCCACAACTAAATTCACTTTGCTAGTTCAGTTGTGAACTATCTATCCGTCCAAACCCCCTTTCTCGTGCTGCAGTGTTTCTTCCGTTGCCTGTGCTGTTGTCGCAAATGGGCTCCTGTGTAATGGACACCTTCCGAACGCGGTTGGTTGAGTAACAGCGCAAACCATAACAGTAAATTTTGTGATTTCTCATCTCATTAGTGAAAGCTAAGATAAAAAAAAACTCTGCGACAATAAAGGTGAGCTGAGAGATTATCAGCTCCCGTAACATTTCTGATAATGGTGTGCTTTTTCACTTTGCACGCACGCACTTTTGAAGTCGTTTCTGCTCAAGGCTGTAGCGTTCCCCACGCGCAGTCTAGTGGCGGCAGGCGGGTGGGAGACATCCTGTCCTCTTCAGGGTACACAACGTGTGTGGTGTTGTTGTTGTTGCGACGTTACACAAAGTGAACCCATTTACGTGGTATAGTGGATTCGGCACAAACGCGCCAATGCTATTCTTAGCGCGAATAAGACGTCACTTCATAGATTTAGGTATGTTGCAGTAAACTACGACACGTTATGCGCGTAGAATTAGACTAAGATGATTCTGTGCAGCGTTAAGAATTAGGTTCGCATTTCTGCTGCGCCCTGCGTCATTTAGTGTACCGTGAAGCGAGTGACCGTTAAAGCGCAGAGAATACTGTCTGTACCATCAGGTTTCATTTCGAAAACACCTCTGTTCTGCCCACAGAATACGTTTGTGTTTCATATGATTCCCACAACAAGAAATTACGTGCACAGAATTAGCTGAATAGTTTTTGGATTGGCGATGGAATATGTTCACTCCGCGACACGATCTGAATTTCTAAATGTAATGAAGGTTACATTAGAATATTTGGGCCTAAGAGGGGCCAAGAGGGGAGTGGAGAAAACAAAATGAAGAGCTTATTGATGTGTACTCCGAATCCAGTGTTGTTCAGGTGATCAAATCGAGAAGAATGAGATGGGCTGGGCATGTAGCACGTATGGGGGGAGACAAGAGGTGTAGACAGGGTTTTGGTGGGAACACCTGAGGGAAAGAGACCACTTGGAAGACCCAAGCGTAGATGGGTGGATGAATATTAAGATGGATCCTCAGGAAGTTGGAAGTGGTGGCATGGACTGGATCGATCTGGCTAAGAATAGGGACAGGTGAATGCAGTAATGAACCTTCGAGTTATATAAAATGGGGAGAATTTCTTCACAGCTGAGAACCGGTCAGCTTCTCAAGAAGGACTCTGCTCCATGTTGTAAGTAAGTAAGTAATGAAGGTCACATTCCTTCTTCCAATGGATACATTTAATGCGCTATAACAATAGCCCTTAACTTTTAATGGATGTTCTTAAGTATGACAAAACATTTTCGTAGATATCATGGTAATAAGAACTATCCTGTTTGCATGGAAATATGTAACAATGTCTAAGACAGTGGTCCCGCACATGCCGGTTTTGTAATCAAAGCGACAGTTCTAAATTCGTTGATTGTAGTGTATGGTTAAATAACAAATTTGTTTTGTTCGACTGCGCAGCTGATCTATCCGACTGTCATACTGTATGTATGTGTATGTATATATATATAACGCGTGTGTGCGCGTGAGCGTGCGCTAGGCCTTCGCTTTGGCCGTTTGTTAAGGTTAGAGTGGAAATGGACAAAAGTGTCACCGGGACGGTAACACTTCGGATCTTTCCCTGCTAATGTCATTATCCAGTGCTCGGTACATTTCATTCACCGCCACCGACATTATATAATCTGATAAATGAGGGCACAGATGGCCCCCTATTTAATTCGGTGTTGCGTTGTTAGAAACCGGTCTGTAAATAAAGCGACGCAAGTTCGAAGTCAGACACTGAGCATTTGTCAGCAGCCCTCGCCCAAAATTGTGATATAACGGATAACGATTTCGTTAAAATAAATTGATTCTCCTGTTGATTACAACCATCGCAAATCCGAACGACGTGACAATTATCTGTCAAATGTTTTGGCCACAGTCCTGCAGATGTCGGATTTCTAATGTGGGTTAATACAGTGGCGTACCCAGGAATTTTGTTCGTGGGGGTTCAACAAATTCAGTTGAGGACAGAGAGAACGGGGATCTGGGGGCGGTAGCCCCCAAGTCAGGCGTTCTGGAGGCAGCTGTAATTTGGTACAAGAAATTTCATTTCATATAGTAAACTTTTCTTAATTTTTGGTACTTTAAGACTGTTTATGATGACAACCAATTTATTTGTCATTGCTAATGTAAAACAATTGCGAACCTAGGTAGTTTTAGAATTTTACTGCGGTGTTGGCGTCCTAAATTCAGCAATTTTTAACAGTTTTCACAATCTGGTTGAGTTTGGCACGATTTTGGAGGGCCTTCGGAATTTCGCGGGTTTGGGGGGGGGGTTTGAACCCCTCAAACCCCCCCCCCCCCTTCGGTACGCCACTGTGTTAATATAAATGTAAGAGTTTAGATTACTGTGATTCTAGTCGTACATGTGACTCACGGAACTACTTTCTAAGTCACTGTATTTCTTATCAAATTTGAGACACGCTTTGAGAATGAACAGTGTCAATTTTGTACAACAGCGCAGAAAAGTAGTAAGGGGAAGGGGAATCATGGTCACATTGAAGTGACTTCATAACATGACCTAAAAAATCGGACTGGGCTTAAAATAAGGGTCTCATTTCAAGGTAATATGCTGCGGTAAATCTCTTTACCTACTAACATGACGAAACTAGAATGTTCATCACCGGTGCAAGAAAAAATGTTGTCAATATGTTGTTCTGTCCCAATTTGTCTTATTTCACTGCAGTGGAATTTTTATTCTTGTACATTATCGAGACAAAAAAAATTGTGGAGGCAACATTCCCAAAGTACAACCAACAAGATGCGACGTTACTCAATTTATTTATTTCTGTAAAACGCTCTACATGTTTCAGACGGTTTTTCTGTTCATCATCAGAAGCTCAAAACTGCACATACAGTGTCAGGCATTTGTCAGACCATTACTGGTGCTAGCCCGTCCGGGCTAGCAGCAGGTAGCAGTATTTGTTTGATAAATGCCTGACGCTGTATGTGCAGTTTTGAGCTTCTGGTGATGGACGGAAAACCCGTTGTGAAACGCGTAGAGCGTTTTACAGAAATAAGTAAATTGAGTAACGTCGCATCTTGCTGGTTGTACTTTGGGAATATATTAGCGATGCTCGGACCTATGAAAGTTAGATGTAACATTTGTTCAGGCTATGTACAGAAGTTGTATACGACGTTGTGTAAGCCCGGCGGCGTAAGCAGTGAACTCGGCTAGACACGCTCGCTTTTACATGCATGTTCGCAGCGCCACAATTTGGAAACCCGGTATTTAAGTCATAAATTCTGCAGACAGACCTGTGCGTAAATTAGTGTCCATCATCCGTCTTAATTAAACCGACAATTTTTTTAAAAAATATTAAGATATGCTCAAAACTATTGTGTAAACAACTATTAAGCCCTTTCATATCCTGTAAATAAATCTGACGTGTGATGGTAATTACGTTTGTCTCAGGGATTGAAAGCTCATTTTCAGAAACTTAGGGTTTGTTGGCATTACTTATATTTCATTAGTGAAATCTATTTCGTTAGGCACGTACAGGAATATGGTAATGATGACTTTGACTGTGGGATAGGCCATGCCTCGTGTCATATGCGTAGTCCAGGGCAACAAGCGTAATTATCTCCGGAGGACAAAACGGTGGAGACGGCTCTGTCGTTGGGGAACTAGCTGGTGGAACTGTAAATGTGTTCTGCTTTGACTGTTCCTTTTGAGACGAACTGTTCCATTCAAGACGAACCGAGTGGCAACAAGAAAGTGACTAAATAACTTCGGAGGCTGTTTCGCTGAAAATATAACTGTCGTTGGTTTAGGTGAAGAATAAAAGGGCAAGACTCAGCAACCAAAGTTTACGTATTCAAGTACATTTCAGCGTATTTTCCATCACAATACCGTACATTTAGGTAACTAGAAATTGCTTTAGACCAGCCAGAAGCAAGCACTGTGTGCCCCCCCCCCCACTTCCCACTGTGGGCTAAATGAAAAAGAAAAATACGCGGTTATTTATTTATTCATAACTAATTTCTCCTTGACATTTATTATTGAAAACCTAAAGGTCGCTCAACTAGTCAATATATTCCCCAGACCAACTGAACCCAAATTTTATCGTAGGCACAAGAACCCGCCGTATCTTCAGTCAGATAAGTCCACCCCCTTCAAACATCCTAATCTTGTAAGATGCCTGTTAATGTTATACTCCCTTCTGACTACAAGTGGTCTCTTCCTTTCATGTTTTCCCACCAAAACAGTTCGTGCCTCATTCATGTTTCTGTTGCATGATATATGACCCTCCCATCTAATCCTTCTTGATATCGTCTTACTGTTAAGGTTCATTGTGCGGTTTTAATACATCCACACAATCACATCCGAACTCTTATCAGGTAGCCTGGGTCTGTGTTCGTGCCTTAATACAAGACGTCAAGTTGAAAACAAAATATCAGGCACGACCCAATATCGTATTTGTCTACATCTTTTGATTTCTACGTTTCTGGATAACAAATGTCATGATAAGATATTGACCTACGTTGTAGCAACCAGTCTTCGAGTTTAATTGGCTGTGCTTCGTAATGTAATTGTCGTTTGTTGCTGTTTGTAAAGACACCAACTTCGCCGCATTTTCGAAGGATGCGTTAGCCATCTTTATGTAGTATTATTATGATTACGCCCTGCATTCTGTTTTTTCTCTGCATTTATTTAAGACCACCTTTCTTTCTAGGATATAACAGAGGCATTATTATATCCTAGTAAGGATCTCTGTTGTAGAGATTCTGATTTTTCCTGCGTTGTATTTGTATTGTGGTCCAATAAATAAAAAGGCCATAGACCAGAAGCTGATGTATCATGTTCTGTTCCAATCCACCCAGGCTGTATCGGACCTTCCTGGTAGCGCACTCTGAGCCAAGCTAGTTAAAATAAATAGAGGCACAAACACTCCCCGACGCAGTAACGTTCCGGAAGGTCCGGCACAAGTCGAATTTGCGCAAGTCGGAATTCATTATACATACGGGCAACTGTGTGTCTGTTCGCAAGGGAATACAGTTGAAATCCAGACTCCAGCACTGGGACCTGATCGGCTGCATGACCGCCCCGGCTCCTGTGTTATCGGCCAGCAATATTCTTCAGCCGCTTTCGTCTCATTGCGCCTGCATTATCGCAAGGAAAATTCTGGCGCGCGTTTAAAAAATGTTACTATTCCAGTGCTTAAGCTGATTAGTAATCGTGTAAGTCTGAAACTGTGTAATTTGAAATTATGTAAGGCGGGGGAGTGTCAGAACGCCATTTCCTTGTTACAGACAAATAGCTCATCACACTGCAGCTTTCTAAATCGTATCAAGGAAGGCCTCTGGTTCGTCCGGCTTGTTGCACCGTGACGCCGACGGATTGCACCGCTGCTAAGACCTCAAACCTGCTGAATGTCAATCACGCTTCATCAGTGTGAGACCGAAATCCCTTGTCAAGAAGTCCTGTAGCCATCCACAGTAACGAATTCTTGCTGCATCTTGCAGGGAGAAGACTGACCTGCAAATGTCGTTTTTATGGTCGTCACCTGCACATTTTTGTTGCAACCTACTGTACTTCTGACCTATTTAGAAGAGTCGAGAGACGTAATTACTTTTTCGGGCTTCTCCGTGAGGGTCGGTATCAAGTTTCTTGTCGCTACTACGCGTTTCCCTGGCTTTCTTCTTGTCTAAGATTGATCCACATGCAATGCAATTCACCGCTATTTGCACCGTGTTGCTTTGGGAGGCCCTACACTCTCAGGAAATATTTTGTGAATTGTTCTTAGACATTTTCTCCGTGATGTGCTTCGCGAGAAGCATGATGTGTAAATCTGTATATTGTGTTATTTCACAACACATGCATGGATATGAGCTAGCAAGGGTTTTCGTATCTTTTTGTCCGGGTGCAAACCGTAACCTGCCGACCATTTCAAAGTCGTAGAATTATGGAAAAGGAGAAATCCCGTAGTTTATTCTTGGTTATTTAATGTAATACAGACTCTCCCCCATTTATGCTAATTAGATTTATGCAATTTAAGGCTTATGCAGTATTTAAAAAGAAAGCAAAAAAGAAATAATTACATTTTAAATGCGCACCGAATTTTTCCTTGCTGAAATAACAGCGCAGTGAGATGAAGGTGGCGGAAGAACACGTATTGCTGGACGAACGCACAAGCGGCGGGGCGGTCATGCTGCAGCTGATAAGGTTTCATTGTGTTGGAGTTCGGATATCAACCGGAATTTGTTACAAATACATACGTGACTGACCATATGTGTTCTTAATTCCGACTTGCGCGTTACCGTCCGGAACGAAACTGTTGCGCAAATCGAGGAGTGTTTGTATTAAATATCCGTCTACCTAACAGAGACCTAACAGTGGCCACTGCGCATGATGAAGTTAGGCTTGGTGGGCTTTTTCAAAGCAAAATAATTTACACCGAAATGCATTAGTATTCAAGGTCACGTACGTGAGGATGGACGTTTCAGGTGTGACTGTCATTTAGTCCGGACCTAGAGGTTATATCGTCACTGATCAAATTCTAGTAACGGGCTGCCGATTTGTCCTGTCATTGAAACAATTTCAACAATTCTCTACACTGTTACGTGTGATTGCTTTGGCTACAAAGCAAGTGGGTTAGCGCGCGATGAAGCGCACATGGTACACGCATGCACACACACACACACACGCGCGCGCGCGCGTACCTGAACCTCACACACAATCAATTTTAACTACAAAGTAGCAGCTTGTTGGGTATGTACACTGGCCAGTATTTACCCATCGTGCACTGGTGTGCCATGGAATAACAGAACTGTCCAAGTAATATGCCCAAAATAAAAGAATACGCGGCCGTTTTTAATTTGGCTTACTTATCCTCTGTTATTGGCGGGAAGAGACGATTCTTATTTTAAATACTGGAAGGAGGGAAGCCGTGACAGTGTGACTGGTTCTTATATAAATGTTCCTTTTATGTACTTAATTTGTTTTTTTTTTTGCATGAAGCTTTGCCCGTTTAACACAAGGTTCTTGCAGAGCACAGATTTCCTCATTATGTACACACACATACACACCTAATTACACCGGCTACTCTCTCATGCTGGGGACCGCGGTAGCACCGTGGTTAAGGCGCTGTGCTACAATTCGGAAGGTCGCTGGTTCGATCCCAGCTGGTGTCAGTTGATTTTTCATTGACATAAAATCCCTCCGATCGCACTATGGCCCTGGGGTCGACTCAACCTCTAACAGAAATGAGTACCAGGAATATTTCCTGGGGGTAAAGGCGGCCGGTGCGTAAGCCTGACAACCTTACCACCATCCTGTGCCGTTGTCACGGAATCTGGGAACCTTAACTTCCTGGAACCCTCTGGGCCTGTCCAGGCCTGTAATGGGACTGCTTTACCTTTACTCTCTCATGCTACTGTTAATACTACTACACCAGGATTTCCAACCTGCGGGCCGTCAGATGGTGTTATGCGGTCCCCAGCCACATTTTCCAGCTATATGTATGATATACTATTACACGATTACTATTTTATTTTTTAGTGGAACAACAGCCTCTAGTGGGCCGGGCCTCATCATTATCGAGGCTTCATGATCACATTCAGACACATCACACTCGGTGGGGCTCCTCTGGACGAGTGATCAGCTCGGCGCACAGACCTCTACCTGACTACACACAACATTCACATCCATGTTCCTGGTAGGATTCGAACCCGCAATCCCAGCAAGCAAGCGGCTGCATATTCACTCCTTAGACTGCGCGGCATTACCATTAGATACTGTGCTACTACTACTACTACTACTAATTCTTCTACTATATATATATATATAGTGTATATAGTATGTACTGTCACACGCTAATTTAAGGTTAGTTATGCCACTTTTCTTATTTTTACACGTGCGGCCCGCGAACCAGCTCACAGTAATGGTTGTAGTTCTTTGTCTTCCCCCACCCCCGCCCTACGGAATACTTTGTACACCTCAGTACTACACCGTTTCTACTACTGTACCATTAGTCTTCCCTCTTCTGTCCAGAACTGCCGTGAGTTAATCATTCTACTCCCCAGTTAACTCCAGTAAGCCTGAGTTTTATTGGCTTTTAGTTTTCCCATTTTCATCTAATCGGTACCTCATTTCCGCCAACTTTTGATTACAGACAGAACTGTGACAGTTCGTAAGTCTACTTCCCGGAAGCAGTTGCACCAAACAAAGTAGGCCTTAATGGTCTGTGATCCATGTGAATTGGCAGTTCTGAAAGCTGATGGTGACAAACGTATGTGCCAGAGGAAAGTTTATGGATGTTTAGAGAGATTAGAAAGAGCGCAGATGAGTGTGGACGGTGCGCATTCTGGGTAACGATCTGACCCACCGCGATGAGACAACACTATGAGCAGCTAGAAGGCTCGTGTGCGAAGTAACGGAATGATAAGCAGGGAACAAATTACAACAGAAACGATCACCAGCCACTGAAGGATGCGGTGCAAGAATGTCGTTAGAGCCAACCCATAATTTTTTTTTATGGAACCCGGATACCTGTAAGATGCAATCCGGAAGCTTGTGATCTGTTTGACCAGGTACCTCGTTAACGCAAGGCGATCATACAGAAAAGTAAGACATACGCATAACCAGTGTGGGACTCTTCTGTCAAATCTTGAAATAGAATGTCCTGCAATTTCCTTCCACATTACTAATGATTTGCGATGCGGAGCAGATTGACCAAGGAAATGGTGGCTGGATGACTGCGCACAAGCTGACAGGTAGAACAGGGAAAAGTGTAGCTGTGCGGAAGGCCCAGTAAAGTGCCAGGGAGCGAGTGAGTATATCATAATTTTATGTCAGTGGTGACCAAACTAAATACAGACAGAAGTGACGTGATACTGCAGTGTTACGATCACGTTACGCATTTTGGAGCAGACAGCCCATCTGAACGACAATTTTTTGTTGTTTTCACAGCTACTTAGTATCGACTCCAGAGAGCGAGCGTGCCCTTGCTTGCGACATGTAGTTATTTCTTGAACTTTATCACCATCCGCACTCTGGGGTTTCTGTATATTCAGTTTCTCAGGCAGAGTAAAGGTAAAGGTAAAGTTTCCCTGTCCGTGCCATGAAGGAATGTGGGGGTAGTACAGATGTAGTTCAGTCATTCTTATACTTATCACTAGATGAAGGTGAATGGTTAACTTCAGACCCCGACCACCATACTGCCGGGAGAGAACCGTGGTACTACATACATTTCGGAGGAGTGTACGCATTCAATCTTCTGGATAGTCCCTACTAGGAATCTTCATCAGCCATGCTGTAAGAACTCCATATCTCGCGACAGGAGGTAAAGTTCAGTTCCAGGCCCAGAATACTGCAAGAGTAACACTAGCACAACATACTCTTGGCAGTTTCTTTGCTACCTACACGCATAGGCCAGTATAATAACAGAAACAGGTTTCTTTTTTATGATGTACATTGCAGCGCTGCCAGTGAGTGAATTATGACTTGGAAGGGATTTGGAAGAAGCAGCTTTAGCTGTAGCGGCATGTGTTCGGAGGTTCAAAAGGCGAGCACAAAAGACCTCAGTTTGGATGGCCTGTATCCCGGCCGAAATTCTAACTACATACCTTAAGAATAAAAGTGTAGATTTTATGTTACAACAACCTGATGTGTCAAAGGACATAATACTGAAATGGCGAGTAAAGTGATGTGTACGTCTGGTGTTGATCTACATAAGGGCAAATATCCTCATCAGCAGAACGTGCTTGATTTTCAGTCTGTTTTGAAGTGTATACCACACGGGATCGCCATGAATTTTAACATCAAGTACTAGTTGCTCCTACACCCCAGAAAAACAAGTGCTAGAAAACTGTCAGCTGCTGAACATCCAACTGTCAACTGTAAGTCCCAAATCGAGAATGTGGTGATTCAGCTGCAGACCAGTTTCATGTGTAAGATGTAAATACACAATGATGCATCAGTCAAACACAACAAAACTTTGTTATGTTGATTATTGTATTAGGGCAACATGTTTTGATTCTTATAGAATCATCTTCAGGCCCTTCTCAGATACAGATCCTTACTTAGCAATGTTTAAAATGCGCTGTGGGACCCCACAGCGCATTTTAAACATTGCTAAGTAAGGATCTCTCTCTTAGAAGGGCCTGAAGATGATTCTATAAGAATCGAAACATGTTGCCCTAATACAATAATAAACATAACAAAGTTTTGTTGTGTTTGGCTGATACATCATTGTATATTTATATAAGTGTTAAACACTTCGGGATGGCAAACATTAAAATTCATGTGTAATTCACAATATTTTTTCTTTCAGATATACCAAGTATAAAACAAGTATAATAATTTTACATATTTGTTGTTTCCATCTGTATAATCTCATAAGAGTGGATTGTTTGTAACTCATTGAGAACATTTCATGTGCACTGTCACTGCATTTCTTTGGTACAGTTTTCAGAAACCGTGTAAAAATACGTAGGTTATCCAGAAAGTAAGTTCCGATGGGCTATTAAGAAAAAACAGTGGGCCGGGTAGCGGCTGACTACGGGCTGGACGGTCCGGGATCGAATGCCGGTGGGGACGAGATTTTCCGCCCGTCCAGACCGGCTCTGGGGCCCACCCAGTCTCCTATAAAATGGGTACCGGGTCTTTCCCGGGGGTAAAGTGCGGCCGGGGCGTGCTGCTGACCACTCAGTCCCTTCTAGTGCGGCGGTCATGGAAGAGTAGAGCTATAACTCTACCCACCTTGTGGGCCACACAGGGCCTGTAACGGGATCACTTTGCCTTTACCTTTATTTAAAAAAAAAAAAATACTACAAACCATGTGTATTGCCATTTGATGTACATACCGTACACTGCTTTTCGACATAGTTTCCACAATTGTTGAAGCACTGCAGCAGCAATATTCGCAAACGAAAATTATTTTCTGGATAACCCTCGTATTTCCTTTAATCAGGTGCACCGTTTGTAACAAATAGTAGCAAATGTGGTTTTAGATAAAGCTGATGTGATGTGTATTTGACATTAATGAAAAGTATTATGAGCGAAACGCGCATTTTCTCACGTACAGCACATTTTAAATGTTTATTTTAAACCACGTTTCGCCCTAACTACGCCGATGCCAATTGCGCTGCTCTCGTATGGACAACTCAGATGTAACGTAGAATAAAACGGTATAATATATTTATATTCTGTAGCAGATATAATCGGGTGATACAATTAAGGATTACAGAGGGTCGGACATGCAGCGCTATCAGGAAGAATGACAAAATCCGTACGTAATTTAAGTTGGAAAGCCTGTCGGATAGAGACGACTTCGGGGAGAGAGATGTAGATGGGTGGATAACAGTTAAGTGTAGCGCCGGAATTAATTCCGGATGGAATCTGCAGAACGATGGAATTTAAAGTACATATTTAATGCTTTCGTGTAGTCTTGCACATAAAAAAAGCAAAAGAACAAGGAAAAACTCCCAGCGGGGCCGTACAAGTGTTGCCAAAATTGGGCGACGCGTGTTCTTCATATGGAACCTCTCCACCCTGCGACGCAGCGTATGCGTCGTTCGAAGCCAAAGGGTTCAGTATGAGTAGAGGGGGAGGGGTGGAGGTTAAAAGTTCAAGGATCTTGTGATAAGCATTCAGGTTCTACGAAAGGCGGGATATTAACTGCAGCGCTAAGCGAATAACAACTTCTGAAGAAGGACGTAATTGGGGAATTTAATATTAGTCGTATATTTATAATTGTTGATGGTGTATAGAAGGACGATAATCAGTTAGTTTACAATGCTGCTGACAGATTCGAGTAAAGATGTCAGTATAGGCCAAAGAATGATGATACTCCTCGTCTCATCGTACCTGGTAATAAAACTAACCCGTTATCGAGTAATTGTACTTTGAAAGATACGGATTTGAACCTGGACTCAGAGACGAGTATAGTTATAAATTTCTCGTGGTTTTCCTTATTGCATCTAGGCAAATTCTAAAGTATGACCTTGAAATGGGAAACTACCACCTCCTCTCAAACCCCTTCCAATCGTCAGACCTACGGTACCACTAGGCTAAACTCTGCAATCGTCTACAGTACAAGAAACGTCGTTAAATACACCTGTGTTGAACTAATCCGCAGTAAGCTAACTATATTTGATATTCTCATTTTATAAAACCAGCATATGCACATCTAATGTACACTACAGTACAGTCTTTTGTTTACTCGTGCACGCTTCGGTGGAACCCGGCAAACTTCAGGGAGTCTATATACCAGTCTTTAACACTCAGTACAGTACAATACATTACAACAGTAATACATATATCGCAGTGATTTCTGAAGCTGAATTACAAAATGTAAGATCTCGTCAAATATGGTTAAAGTTCTGTATGTCTGGTATATCGTTGAAAGTTTCGTCATTGTATGCAAACACCAAATGTTGTTCTTCATCCAGTACGGATCTTGTCCCTTTATTATTTATTGTGTCTCGTTGTGTTCTCTGTAGAGATAACTTTGCAGCAGATTGTCGTGAAAACATACCGAAGCTTATTAATGATGTTACAGCCATAAACGATAACTTTTAGAACACAATGGCCAAACAATACTGTCATTTTACATAAAAGAATGAAACAGTATTCAATAATATCGTAAATTCCCTCTTAAAAAAAACTTACGTTGACAACTTTGATTGTTTATTCGTACAACTCCTCTAGAGACGATCTGTTAAGAAGAAGAAGAAGAAGAAGAACAACAACAACAACAACTACTACTACCACCACCACCACCATTACTAATACTCATAATAACATTAAGTTCTCTTAAAGCATAGTCTACCCAGCACACTTCTAAAGAACCAGGAGCCAGT
>Ga0136643_10005856_pt1 | contig 17468 bp, 13 predicted proteins | sample TergutLab28metaG_FD_96883 | JGI IMG/M metagenome (GOLD analysis project Ga0136643, IMG submission 96883) | Labiotermes labralis P1 segment gut microbial communities from Petit-Saut dam, French Guiana - Lab288 P1 (version 3) (version 3) | ecosystem: Host-associated > Arthropoda: Insects >... | reverse complement strand
GTTCTTGCTCATGTAAATGTAGAACGTCAGAAAGAAAAGTACCCAAAAATAAAAGTTTATAACTCAAAACTGATTTTAGATAGCTACGAATACCAGTAGCATATCTAAAACACATTGAATTTTTTTACCTTAAAGATAATTATTGTCGCTCGCTTTGTGGGCATCAGAAATTTCTGAATTATATATTATAACGGCCATGCACAATAAACATATAGCCAATTAAAGAAGCTCCGTGATTATGTTTAACAAAACATCATTCCTTTGGTTAGGAAAGTAAGGGGACTTAGTAGTATCCACTACAGAAATTTATCCAAGGATCCCCTGGGAATTGGTCGTGTATCCTACACTTTGGGAACCAGTTACACACCTCATCTCGAGATCAGAGTGACACACAGTGATCCATATGTGGCTACATATCACGGATTATCTGAAATATGGAATTAAAGGGTCAACGTGAATGTTCTTGAGAGGAGAAGGTTCTATGTTTCTATTTTCTGTGACAACATGGCCACTTGGAAAATTTTGCGGGAATTATTGAAGACAAAAAAAATCCACTCCAATTCCATTACAATTGCTTTGAAGTTTTAGAGTGTGATTTATGATATAACACCATCCTGTTGTGTTGCTGAACAAGGGCTTGTCTTATATTACATGTGGGAAGTAGGTGAAGTTCTCGCAAGTGATGCTGTTACTGAAGAATGGAACAGCGAAATATTAAACATTTACACAACGATAAACCAACCAACATTATACCAAATGATTATTATACATGCGAGTGTGTAATTGTGTTTAAGTAGTGTTTTTGATTAATCGTATCGACTCTAATGGTATGAGCAGTTAGGCCAAACAGCAGACTACCGATGTAGGCTAACGGTCGCAGACATCAAGGACCAAGGTGAGTTCGTTATTTTGCACTAGTTATGCTGACAGAATTGCTGCTGAGGAGAATATCTATCTAAATAATCTAGCCACCGGTTGCTAGAGTGGGTTCGTGTGAACATGGCAATGCACCTACGGGATCCATAAAATACGGGGAATTCTTTGACAACCCGAGAGACCCTTAGCTTCTGAAGAAGGAATGAGGTCCATGTAGTCAAACTACGGTATCGAATCCCATGGGCGCGGGAACATACAAAGCATTTTAATGGAGTAAAAGGCTTGTGAATCCGTAGTCTTGAAATATTTGTAAATTTGTCTGCAAACGATCAGAAGAAGCATTTTATGTATATTAAAATTATGTGACTGCGGAACCGTAAAATCCTTATGAGTTTTTTCTCCTAGCCTTGACAAAGATCTGTAGAAATTTGTATGTTTGTTTGACCGTGCATCCTAATGGAATGATGCTCTTTTTTTAATTACCAACTTGATGAAGAAATTCTTTATTTTAATACATTTATTATACTTCTCTACATGTTTCGAGCACGATTATGCTCATCTTCAGGAGGACAGATTGTATATGTACAGCATCTGGTACCGTCACTCCCTTTAGGTAACTGTTCAGTACACAGTCACCTAAAGAGAGTGACGGTACCAGATGCTGTACATATACAATCTGTCCTCCTAAAGATGAGCATAATCGTGCTCGAAACATGTAGAGGAGTATAATAAATGTATTAAAATAAAGCATTCGTGCATCAAGTTCGTAATAAAAAATACTAACGAAGATCTGTAGATTGCGGCTTGCGGTAATGGAAAGGCTGCCGATTATTGTTTTGTACATTGTAATGGAAATATGGAATTCTGTAAATGCACGAAAACAGATTGCAGGATTTGGGATCCTGAAGGGCCTAATTTTGATTATGAATATTTCCCCAAGCACTGTTTACAAAGTTTTAAAATATACGAATTTTATGTTATGTACGAACTTTCTTGCACCCGACAAACTATGCGTATGAACTCGTATGAAAATCCCGCCCCTGTCGGGATCGAGAACGCGATCGTTCAGCCCATTGCCAAGCTTCGGCATGAGTAATGTACGTGCTGTACCTACTCCATAATAGCGTATGTGTCATGCAATCTAGCGAATGCTCCCGACACCATGTTGTACATTGGTTGCGCGTTCATCCGCTAGATTGCACATGTAACCAAATCGCAACATGAATGTTTGACAGGGTAAGTTGTGCGTCAAGTGAACAACTGTATCCAATTGGAAGTGCACAGATTTACCAGTGTATTTTTCTCAATCTTGCTCGCGGCACTTGCCTTCATATGATTTATTGTACATACAGATTGTTATAAATCCTATAAGCATCGCATCATAAATATGTACGGATATATGAATTGTGGTGTGCACCATTGTTTCTGTAATGTCCAATTGTTACACCGATTACGCGTGTGAAGTTCCCTTTTGTTTGGTTCATGTAAACGGCGTCGTGTAGGAATAGACGGCTAGTACGTGCTGTTTGAACCGAAGCTAATGTTTCCTGCGCTTGGGCGCCAGCTGTTGAATCGTGGCTCTCAACTCCCACCGTCTTTCGCCCAAAAGAATGTTAAAATTCTTAAATATATACATATATAATGTATGAGAATACGAGTATCTATTATACGTAACATATATATATATTTTTTAACGTTTTTAATTTTGCGCCTCTAAATTTACTGGTCCTGGGGCAGGAGTGAGTGTTACAGCTGTGCTTTAGCGAGGGGGCATAGTGGGAATTATCCCCATTAAGCATACACAGCCTGATTAAATTTATTGTATTTATTAAATGTGATAAGCAATGCAAACTTTGTCGTTTGTTTATTTTTATATAGCGAGCCCAACTTTTTTTTCTTGTATTGTAATGTGTCTGGTTCACCGAGTATCCAGACAGTTTTATTCTCTAAAGGGCCTCATACACTCTGAGTTAAACTGTGCAGTTTAACTGTGTAAAAAACTGCACGAAAAACTGAACTCAATGTTCTCTGGGACAGCATAGATTTCCCATCAGGTTTGTCAGTTCTGTGTGTCTTCTTGTGCGTATGACTATGGCGGATAAAAACAAGGCTGTCGTTTGCTGTTTGCTAGCCACATTGGCCACAACGTTATCTGAAAAGAAGAAAAGAAACCGTACAATGTGGAGTAAGAAGTGGAATTTAGAAAATAATATATCATGAGATTCTCATCTGCTGAATGAATTGCTAGAAACGGATGTGCTTTGAGATGATGCCATCGTGGTGTCGGCAGGTAAACTGAGGAAACTGTGGGATTATCTGAGTGAACTGCGCAGTTCTCTGTGTGAAAGACGACTGGAAAGGACAGTTCTGAGACCTACGCTATTGCCTGTTAAAACGGCGCAATTAACTCAGTTTTTCCGTCAGGTATGACGTAACACAGTAAAATCGTTCAGTTTAACTGAGAGTGTATAGGGCGCTTAAGTTTCTGTGTTGCGTTTTGCACGAAATAGAAAGTTCATATATAGTCGATTTGGATCCTACTCTTAGATTAATAAGTAAGTGAATCTTACTTCACTGCGTCGTTTGAGACTTTCACAGCGTTGCGATCAAGTTTAAAAACTTTTGGCGTTGAAGCTATGTCGACTGGTTAAAAGTTATCGACGTTTCGGACGAATTCGCTGCCCTTTTGTTTAGGTTATATCCCAGAAGACTTCTGCTGTCGCCGATTCTTGCTTCGCATTTACACTAATCCCAGAAAGAAATTCTTGTGTCCTGACTAGGAGACAGCACTTAAATGTCATGTCAGTTGCAATAAATTCATCATCCTCTGCCAGCAGGATGGCGATAGCAGATCAAGAAACTCTACCTCATCCGAAGGAAGGAGACATACAGACATCGACCTTAGCAGGATAATGAAAGAACCTTGCAACGTCATTATTTTCATATGTCTGATACAGTTTAGGGGGAGGATACAAAATAAGAGTCAGAAGCAAAAAATAGGTCAATAATTTAATTAATGTGAGAGGTGATTTTGAGTGTGGATGCTGATCGTAAATTGGAGAAGTGTTTTTATTTGTATTCTGTAATTTCTAAAAATGACAGGATAGTGCGCTGACGTCGTCCGTGTCTTATCTGTACTGCTACTTTTGCTACAACCGAGGGATTTCTGTTTTTCGGAGTCTTGTCAGACAATATTACAAAAAATTAAGAAAAAAGTGTCCACTCAAGAGAAGCTTTATTATCAGATTCGCATGGTGTCCTTTCCCATAATACATTGAAGACTAATCGAGTCGAGAGGACATTTTAAACAAATTTTCAAATATTAACAAACAATTTTATTTCCATTCTGCATTTTTATGCATTGCGTGTTTTTCGTAACATGTATTTATTGCCCAGATGAAAGTGGTTTTATATCATGATCCGGATTAGTGTAAAGAGATGCTGCTGTTATTGTCTTTCTAGAGCGGAACTAACTTTCATTCTTTCACAATTGTATGTTTGTCACCGGTGTTTATTTAAAAAAAAAAATCACAATTAAGGGCGGATATCAGACTTTGATGGCCTAACATAGTTGAATGTACTTGGACCATAAGTACGAAGATCAACTAGAATTAATTTTTTCATGATTAACGTCACTGTGGTAAACTTATATTTTTATGTAATTGTGATTGATTCCACTAGTTAAGTACATTTAGTGACAGATTCCAGAGCTGGATGGGTGGCCGGCCTGAAACCCAAGTGGTCCCAACCTCTTAAATTCCCTTTAAGCCGCCGCCGATACAAGCTAAAGCTGCATTTTTCCGTCATCTTTTAGCGTAGACCGCAATAGCACGTTTAGTATAAATATGTTAAGCGGTTTTGACATTGTCATGGACTGTGATATTATGTTCTATTGTAAAGAATAAGCATAAAGTACGTTCACTTTAAGCATTCTTCAGACCTCCGATGGATGTAACAAATTTCATATTTTACCCATTTTTTCCCAGGTACAGTGCCTCCATTGGCTTAAGGGCACAGATGAGAAGGCTAGCTGAGTCATAATTTGTCATAATTGTAACTGATATATAGAATATTTCGGCCTTCTGACGACTTATGTCAATAATGACATTGGCTGGTTTCGAACTGTAACAACTGACTGTGATATCACCATACATGTATCTTGTTTTCAGGGAGAACTCACATTCCTCTTTTCAAAATATTAATTTGTCACGTTAAAGTCTGTGTAGGCCTACTACGTTACGGAACACACAGTTAGCAGTCATGTTAAGTTTCTAAAACACGCGTGTTATTTACAGTACACAAGAACAAAATAAAACGGTATATTCTCTATTTAAAAAAAACGCATATAAATAGTTTCCTATAATCCACAGCGTTGTACGCAAACTGCCCTAAAAATGTAAATTTTATAAATTTACATCCTAAAGTACGAAAAGGAGCTGCAATAACACGAAAAACGTAAGAGAACATAGAAGATGGGTACTGTTAGAACCAGTGGGTCCGTTTAGACTGAGAAGAACATGAAGAGATTTTATGTAATCACATTTGGATGTTAATTTAACCTATAAACATGACATATACTTATTATTGTAATAAATAGCCAAATTTTATGGAAACCTCACGAATAGAACAGTTACTTGCTACTATGTACTTATGTCTTTGAACTGTTGTACCAAGAAATGCATGAAGATGGTACGTGCGAACTGAAACGTGTAGCACATTATTATATTCCATTAAAGTGTCGTGTTGGACGGTGTATTGCTTGTGTTCGTGATATAGAAAAAACACGACGAGATGTATCAGAATAAAATTAAAATAAATTTATAACAAAAAATTTGTTCAATTTCTTGTTTCTAACATTTATGGATTATTTTTCTTCTATTTTATACCGTCCCACTGTTCTTCGTCTTTGTATTTCACGGCACTCACGATAGGCCTGCTTGATAAAGAACATTTGCGGAGAAATTGGGTTCTAGATGCGAGACAGATTTGGTTTTATTTGACAAAGGATTTGATGTTCCAAGAAAGGCCCAACTAGAACTCCAGGGGAAGAACTGCCCTCGTTTGCCTTACAGGTTCCGAAAAGAATTTTTTTTAGAGCCGGTCGCAGTTGTGATTTAACACAAAGGACCCAGGTCGCTAAACAGAACGTTAAGTGCCCATTTTAAAAGTTGAACCTTGGTGTAAGCGCTTAGTGCTGGCCACCACTATAGAGCATTCATTCGGAGACCGAGACAGAAAGTTCCTCCAAAACAGGCCTGCTCGACCTGCAGCTCGCGGAAAAAAAGTGTTGCTCGAGGAGACTTTGTCTTCTGACACTTTCCTTGGCAAAGTCGTTACAGAGCGCCATAGCGAATCTAACAGGTTCATGGCAAATTATGAGAGATAACATATCACTGCTACTATATTCCCAGGTGATTGAATTATATAACCTTCGCGCTGGACATTGTTCTTTGACGGTATGAAAATAAATTTATCGGCGATTCCTGATGTGTGTTGGCTGTCTTGTTTGTATTTAACGACTTGAAGATGTGCAGGCACCCGCAGCTTTATTTCTAACGTTTGTAATGTTTTCATTCTCGGTGTTATAGATGGTGCTAAAGTTCATACCAAGTTAACATTTATGAAACTTAACACATGGTGCATACAGTCCTTAACTTTTAGTGTTTAGGGCTTTCGAGCCGGAGACCCACCTCTTTAACTGCAGGGTTTAAACTTTAGATCCAACCATAAACATATACTTTTCTACGTGAAAGTTTGTTTTCTGTCTTGCGATTTTTATATTAGATACAGGAATTTTATTTTTCGAATGTTTCCGTGACAGGAAAAGAATATGGCTTTTCGGTTCTGTGGTAATAAAATTACGTCTACAAAGTTAGTCTGTAATTTAATGAAAGACGAGAGCGTAATTAGACCTCTTTCTTCATAAATGTTAATGACAATTTTGTTCGTTCAATATGCATTGCAATTGTAGATGTTGTCTCTATGTATGCTCTTGAAGTGTCGTTCATCGTCATTCTGCATGTCTTAAGAATGTTTGTAAAATATTTTTAGAGAAGGTGTGAGCATTTGATTTTCGGCGAAATATATTAGGCTGCGAATTAATGTTTCACGAATGTGCTAAAATAAAGACACCCTGGCATAGGTTGTTAATTGCTTTTATGCAATTTACTTATTATTATCAGTGTTAATTAATCATGAAACCAAAAACGTACACATAGGGTGTAAAATTGACAACCGTCTCTTGCCTCTCCAATATGTTTTGAACTTCCGTAAAGTCATTTTCGGGGAGGCGTCTTAGGAAACCACAAATGAATTATTAAGTTTTATATTGGTAAGCCTAAAATTTACATTGATATCACAATATGTCCTGTAGGTTTACGTTATCACATTTTAGGCCTATAAAGACTGACGTGCTGTGCTATTTTCATTATCTTCGCCGTTTATATATTTTGCCTTTTGTCGTTGATAATTCATATATTCGAGCGCCACGGTTAATTATGCAACACTACAACACGTTACTTTTATGTTTTTATTAAACATAATACATGGAAAACTGTGCACATAAAATCATACATATAATTACGCATAGACTATGCGTGTATTTGTACATTTTATATATTGATCTGCATGTTGCCCGCATGCATACAAAATTTCGCCTTAATTGCTGCACTACCAAAAAGCTTAGGCGGATCTGGTCCAAAACCCACTTGCACGTTTGCCAAACCACTGGCATCACATCTCAAAAGACCGTATCATGAGGCATGAAGTTTTCCATCATCCTCTGCACAGCCTTGTGGATCAGATGCATCCCTTCTTGTGGAATCTGTTACGAATACATAACTGGCTTCTAAGTCTTGTACTTCATAACTGTCTGTGTAGATACAATCGGTACGCACTATACGTTATGGGATCCCATACCGTTTACAGGATGTGCGTAAAAACAATTGTAAGATATTTTCATAATTGATAAGAAGCACTTACTCGTACATAATGTTGTAGATACGCTACATCCTTTCAACAGTATTTTAACTAAAAAAAAAACTCTTACAATTGTTTTACGCACACCCTGTAAACAGTATGGGATCCTATAATGTTTATTGCACACCGATTGTAACTTCTACTGGAAAATTTTGGCCTGAGGATTATCTAGACGAGACCGAAACTTGTAGCCATACTAGGGTGCTTATGATTGTATGCTATTGTTGTGTTTCGACGGAATAAAACCATTTTATTTTGAGTATTAAAAACACAACGGGATGTCTTCTATTAAAAAAAAAGTCTGTGTAGAGTATTGCATATTGTCACCTACAACGAACTATCTTCTGAGCTGGACTAGTCCGCACCTGCTGCGATGTCAATACAGATAATTAGACCCTGCTTTTGATGGCGCAATTTGTCCAAATATGACTAGTTGGCGCGTGACATTAGCTTCACTTTGCATTGTAATCTGTTCGACGTGGGTGGGAACTGGGGAAATGCCTGTGGTGTGGTATATACCAAACCAAACCACGCCGCTATGTGGCAACATTGTTGGAGCTGCGTGCCAGTCCACTGGACTATAGGTATGCCTGCAGGCGGAGGCAGGCCAATTCTGCCATAACATATAATTTGTGTGTCAACAGAGTATAATAAGCCAGTCTTGTTTGTCCTGCAGTGAACAGCGGAGGATTAGAAAGGCTGTTAATGCCATCTTACGAGGGGAGGGCTGAAGACGTTAGATGATACTTAGCATGTCACAATAAGAAAACAAACAATCTTGCTCGCCCACAAGCAAGACTGAATAAACGCCAAACTTGCGAAGAATGTTAATTAATAACAGCTAGCTCCTGGACCCACATAAATTTGTGAAATTAGATTAAAGCTTATTAATATCACAGTCTTACGTTTTGGTAAGTAAAACTACGGTTAGTCTTACTGATGACATGAGAACTTTGAACATTGGTTAGACTTAAATCTTCCAATATCCAGAGCCCTCCTAGTTCTTTCATCTTGCTCGTCATTCAACTCTGTTGCTCAAACTGATCAAGGTACGAGCAGATGTGTTAACTTTTGGTCCGTAAAATTCATGTCAATAATACTTAGAGCCCTACATACGCAGATCCCCGTGGCCGTGCGGTCTAAGGCGTAGGTATAAAGCCGCTCGATTGCTGGGATTGCGGGTTCGAATCTCGCTGAGGATATGGATGCTTGCCTCCCGTGGTTGTTGTGTGTTATGTAGGTAGTGGTCTCTGCGACGTGCTGATTAATTTTTCAGGGGAATCCTACCGGGTGGGTGTGTTCAGTATGTGAACTAGAAATATCAAAAGAAGCAGCCTGGGCCAGAGTTGTGCTGTTGCGCCACAAAAAAAAAAGATAAATACATATACAGTCACAGAAAACACACGACGTCTCCATCGCCAAGACCAACCGGTTAATGTTGATTTGCGACATAATGGCCATATATTCTGATAATTATGTTATATTGGGAAAATGAATAGTTTTTGCGCCCAGAAAGGGTTGGAACTCTATTTGCATTCACTGTGATGCAATGGTTTGCATATTGATAGGATTGGTGGTACGTATTAGAATGACTTGAAGCTTAAATGCGATGCGCACCAATTATTAAAAAAACGCTAAGGTACAGTCCGTAGCAGAACACTTTCCATCGTTTTTGTAGGGACGTCTAATACGAAAGTTTATGAAAGTCCTTCCAACGTTGTTAACGCTGGTAGACGTTTAGCTTCTTATTCCCTTATAAAGAAGTCTATGGATGTCAATCTCTATGGAAGTTTAAATGTTACTACGACTCTGTGTAATGACCTCCAATGAATATTTTATTAAACCCCGACCAGTGCTTGTCCAGATAAAACTACGTCTTATTAAGTTACAGTGTCTTCGTAGTCGATCGAGTAATTTATTCTAACCTCTTAACTAGCTGCATTCTGCAGTATTAATCCGACGCGATCTCAATGACGTCTTGACACAAAAGTGACAGAGATGAGGCGACGCTTCTTTCAATTAAAGTATCTCATTTTTGACGTCTGATATTTTCTTTGATATTACATCATATTCACTTATAATGGAAAGGTGTGTGTGCGCGCGCGTGTGTGTGTGTGCGTGCGTGTTTGTTATCTAATGACGCTGACGCTGTGAGTTACTGGGATTAAAATGTATAACGTCAATGGTAGACGAATAAAGAGTGAATAAGGAGTATTTTGGAATGATATGGACAGGATAAAAATTATCTACTCGGAGAAAAACCTGTCGCATACAACTTTGTACTTCAGGTTTAATATTGACTGGCCTGAGATCCAACCCGGGTCTCGGCAGTGAGATGCCGCCCTCTAGGCAAGAGTTATTTATAAAATAAACTCTGTTGACACTTTCATCAACAATACATTTTAAATATGGGTTTCGTAATACTGTGATATTTTTGTCAATTTATTTTTAAAAATCTCCCCTTCCCACTAGAGGGGAAAGGCCTGCCTGTCACCCTTTACGATTCTGAAAAACCTTAATGGCCTGACGATTAACACCGTCAGCTTTATAACGTCTTACAAGTTGTTTTTGGTATTCCTCTTCCGAATTAATTAACATACGTGTGTTCCTGCATTTTAAACGTACGACGAAGTGAACTGGGGATGGTAAGTTTCAGTTTGGACACGATGCAGTTATCGATTGAGGTAAAAGAGACTGCCTCAAAAATCGATTGTACTTTAAACCATAGGCTTAATTCATCTGAGAACAAATTTATAACTTGACCTGCAAATCTTATATTCTTTAAGCTTGATGCCATTAATGTATTTTATGGGTAAGGCCTATCATGCTGGATTACTAATCAGTTTGTATTTCAAATAGTGAAACCATACAGCAAATTGAGTTGCAAGAAAATTGAGGGCTGCGATGTGAAGCTTCAGCAGTCGCGGTATAAATGCATCTTATTCTGTGTGCGTAGGCAGAGGTCTTACGTTGAACCCATCCCACAATCCCACATCCAACAACGCGCTGATAAGTTGTCTAGTGGATTCATGGTTTAATAAGTTATTTCCGAATTTCCCCCCACCCCAGAGCGCAACAGCCTCTAGTGGGCCACTGCCTGCTCATTATAGAGGCGTTACGATTGCACCCAAGACACAACAGGTAGGACTCAGCTGGACGAGCGATCAGCACGACGCAGAGACCTCTACTCGACAAATCACGACACTCACAACAGACAAACATCCACGCCCCTGGCGGGATTCGAACCCGCAATCCCAGCAAGCCGAAGACCCACGGCTTATATCGCGTGGCCACTGGGATCGGTAATTCTGATCATAACAGAGTCTAATCCATTAAGCGGAATTAGAATAAACAGACGAAAATTGAATTACTTGTATGCGTAGACCTGTAAGTATCGTGTTGTGTAATGAACAGAAATGGGGGGAGGGATATACGCAAGTCGAGACATTTAAGAGAATGAAACATGAACAGCCTTAACATTCAGGTTGTGACTGCGTTTCTTTTATGAATATGTATTTCGAAGGCTGTACTTTTATCTTATAACTAACATGCCCATGCTCTCAACGTTGTATACCTGTTTGTTACATATATGAGTATAAATACAAGCCCACGGTAGGAACTGGCTCCCCAATAGGCCTACAATTCATTATAATTGATTGCATGCTGTAGGTCCCAGCTGGTAAGCTTATCTTGATAGGACAGATATTTTGGCATGCACAGCATTAGCTGCCTGTATAATTAGTAATCAGTCTTCGAAAGACTTAATTTTGTTTCCAGTCTTTCGAAATTGTCTGTAGGCATAAGACATCCGATCACTTTCTTTTAGACGTACGGAGAGTTCCATAGTACAAGCTAAATAGATTATTTCACAATTGAGTGCCACGGGCTTATTATTATGATACACAGTATGGCGCATGTATGAAGCTACAGTGACAGGGTATACCCCACTATCATTAGGAGGGTAATATTAAATTGAATTAATTGTACGGAATATGTATTTATTATATGTATATCGTGTTATGTATAATTTTGGTCAGAAACCTCAAGTGAAAAAGAAATCACTCCGGATATTTATGCGTAAATTGACGGAAAATATTAAATTTATTTAGCTTCTTAAGGTGGGCCATACTCCGTTCAAAGTGGTCCTTTTTTAATCAGTCGGCGAAAGGGATTACTTCAAGTGGGTTTCTGCAATATCTCATTCTAATTATTGGTGTTTATGTACAGGCGATTCGAGTGTACTTTTGACAGATATAATAAACTACAGGTGCAATGCTGTATAATTAAAAATTATCATACATTACGCAGCATACAGGCGTACAAATTTTTGTCTTATTATTCCGTGAGAATGAACGTCAGTCGGCGGATCGCAATGACTTAGTTCTTGAACAAACATTAACAAGGCACCAAAGTGTTTTTTTTTTTGCTTGTACAGCCCATGGATTTAAATACATACAGTGTTCAACAATCAGATATCTGTGACACCTCTAAGTCTACGAAACACGCTGTGATAACTTTCTGGCAGGGTGTGTAATAGGATTTTGGTACTTCATAAGCAGAGAACATGCATACGGAGGGAGTCTAGTTGGGTGATGACTTACAAGGTACGCAAGTGTGATCAATAAAGATAAAGGTAAACATACTATACTGCCTGCCTGCTTGAGAAACAATGAAATGTTGTCGAGTTGAAAGGTTGGTCCCGCCCACCCGCTGGCCAGCGTGGCGTCATCTCGTTTAAAATGCAAAGACCCAAAGACGAGTGCCGTGGAATGCTGTTCAACAAGTGGTACCAACTTATGCTAGCACGAACAGCAGATTACTACACCAGCCCATGATTACAGAGGCAAGGGAAAAGTCCTGCACCTGCGGCGCAAGGGCGGGTCACCCCATCATGACTGTTAGATACGGCCAAACTTCAAACTTATGCTGCCGTATGTGTATACTTTGTGGGCCTGGGGACCCACGAACTTCATACCTTGTGTCCATGCCAACGACGATGTAGAAATGTTGGGTCATTCTTAATGAACATCTGCATGGCTACATATCTTGCAACGAAAGTGTACACGGATAAAACACATAAGCCAGAGCTATATCCAGGATTCAATTTCTGGAGGGGGGGTTAAGATTAATTACAAATTCTAAATTGCATTTTATAGATACGTAAACTACGAGTGTACAGTTGACCTCGTGCTGGATCTGCGAACGTGGTCTGTTTCTACATACTCTTATGATGGAGACCTAAGGAATATGATGTAAAGAATACCTGAACACAGCTTATTCTAGCTTTGTGTTAAGCCTACATCTGTGGAAATAGCTATAGAAATGTAGGTTACGTTGTATGAATATAGAAGCGGTTCATTCCAGGCTTTTTATTTCTTGGAGGGAGAGGACTCGTTGGTTGGTTGGTTGCTTAGTCAGTTAGTTATAAAACTGTTGTTTCTACCTCAGAGAGACAAAATTCTCTTCCATTCGACAGGCGAGGCTGTGAATATTTTTAGGGAATTAATCTCGATCTATTTTGAGAATGATACGATCCATATAAATACTTTGAATGCTAAAAACGCGAATTTTTTAATATTACGTCACGTGGTACTGTACGTACAGCTACCAAGGGGGTTTTAATGGATTAAACAACGGATGTCGAAACAAATTTTGAGAGCAGTTTCTTTTTTTCATTTCATACAACACATTTGTAATTTAACTTGTAATTTTTATATGCAGCCTCCTACTCTGTTAGAGCAACAGCGAAGATGTCATTCTGGTTCTGATTATTACAGGTTCGATCTCCTTCTGGACAAATCATTTCTACATGACTCTTCCACGGTGACTGACAGCGCTACCCAACTTATTTTTATATTTTTTTATTTAGAACTGCAAATTTACAATTTACTCCCAGTGGAGCAATAAGCAAATGTGAGGTAAGAGACAACGGGAGGGAGTAGTCATCCATCGACGAGACTCCGACACCCAACTTCTATTGGAGAAACCTTGCTGCACACGCGTATTGAATTTGTATTTATGTATCGTGACAGTCCCTGAAGCTTGTTTCAAAATTTAAAATTTCCAGCGAAACTTAGTTTATCGAAATTAATTTATAACATTAAGAAAAACTTGATGAAATGGAGTAGCAGTTAGTGGGTTACAGCTCTATGGAGATTGTGGTCCTGTTTCACAAGAGATAACACGAGAAAAACAAATTTTTTGCCTTGGTATATGTGATTTTAAAGTTCATTGTGGGTTCTAGGTTTTCTCTTTCATTAGGCCCAGTGTCTACAAATTTATCTTTGAAGTTTAATTTGAAATTCATTACATTTATGGCCTGTGAAATTGTAACTCACAATGATTTTAGGTACACGGAATATTCGTCAATAATTTTCAGAATTATGGGTATAAATTGTAACGAAACCGATTTCGATCAAATACTGTTCACGTTATGAGCACATGCTGTGGAATTAGAGAAAATTTTAAATTTAAACTCGAATGTCCTCCAAAGACATTGCTTTGGAATATAACCTATTAATAAGCCATTAAATTATGCATATTTTAAATATCAGGAACGGTTAGCGCTATAGTGGGTTTTGTGCATTAAGTACGATGCCCGGGTTGGGGGAATATACGGAGCAGGGCATCCGTTGTTCTTCTGAGATTCATAATTCCTCTTACTTCGAACAGTTTTCCTAGAGTATTAAGGAGAAGAACGGTTTAAGTCTATTTATTTTATAGTTCATAGACCTGTTTAAGCGTCCGAGTTGGATAGCCTGTACTGAAATGTGTTACAAAAAGTAATTATAAAACTAATTCTTGCTTCACAAAAAGAAGTAAAAAGCATCGAAGGACAAGCTGTTCTCGACCAGATGAGAATGTGAAAGGAAATAGCCATGGCCTATTTAAGGCAACGTTCCAAAATTTTCTATTCATTTTTGGAAAACGGCCGGTTTAAGTCACAGCCAAGGTTATCAGTTACCCTGACAGAATTTTTATGGGCTTGTTTGCACCATGAAATAAGCCAGGCCGTGTGTTTTCCATTCTTTGTAGTTCTCTGCACCTAACCATCCTGACCTAGCATTCGATTATAAAGTTCGGCCATTGCAATAACGTTGTTAAATTTTTTAATACACCAGCCTGTTATTCTTAAGTACAATTTGTATTCTCATATTCCACAGACTTCACGTAATTGTAAATGTGATATATTAGTACTGTTTGGTTTACTGCCTTACTTGCTGCTCCTGACACGTGGGTGCCACTGTGTTGGTAGCACTGCTTGCACTTCTCGCCGGGCGATAGACGGCCTTCTGCTCCTTTCTCGGTTCAGTTTACATCGTTCAGCGCGTGAGGAGAGACTGTGCAGAGTAAGTGGGCGGGTGCCGGGCCGCCATGGCTCCGCGCTGCGTCATGTATTCCGTGTACTTGCTTCCAGTCATCGTAGTGTTAACAGTTAGGGGTGAAGCTGCAACATTGCGAACATGTGAACCGATTCGTGTGGAACTGTGTTGGGGCCTCGGTTACAATGTGACTGGAATGCCTAATCTTGTGGGTCACGAAATTCAAGGTGATGCCGATTTCACATTACAGACATTCTCGCCACTGATACAGTATGGCTGTTCAGCACAACTGCACTTCTTTTTGTGTTCCGTCTATGTGCCCATGTGTACGGAGAAGGTTGCTTCACCCATTGGGCCATGTCGTCGCCTGTGCGAATCTGTGAGAGCCCGCTGCTACCCAGTCTTACAGGGATTTGGATTTCCTTGGCCAGCTGCCCTGAATTGTTCCAAGTTTCCTGTAGAGAACAACCACGAACACATGTGCATGGAAGGCCCCGGGGAAGTGGGAGTAGGGCCTCGGACCGGACTGGTGCCTTCCGACGCCGCGACGCCAGCTGTCTCGAGAATCGCAAGTGTACCACGAACTTCCAATGTTGCACCCTGTTCTCGTTACGTACGTCATAACCGTTACGTTTACGTAAATCGTACGAGACGGTGTAACCCCCTTTGTGACGCCGATGTATTATTCGAGAGCCCAGACAAGTACCTGGCTGAAGTATGGTTGTCCGTATGGGCTGGGCTCTGTTTCATCTCTTCTCTAATTGCTTTGTTGACGTTCTTGGTAGATTCAGGGGGAGGACAAGCCAGGTTTCGATATCCAGAGCGCCCACTCGCGTTTCTGGCGCTCTGCTACAACTTGGCTAGTGTGGGCTGGGGGGTTCGGGCCGCGGCTGGGCGTACAGCCGTTGCGTGTAGCCCCGACACCCAAAATCCCTCTAGGCTGCTCCTGTCGCAGGACGGACACATCAACGCCAACTGCGCTGTCGTCTTCCTGTTGCTGTACTACTTCGGTACCGCAGCCGCTGTTTGGTAAGTTCTTTTGTTCATTCAGTTGTTGTAATCGCTTTGTTAATTATTAAGGTAATGTGGCGGTAAGTAACATATGGTGGGGTGATTCAACATGTTGAATCGATAGGGGCGTGTGTATAAGCTGCCATGCCCAATTTTATTCTTCTGCAAAGTCCTTGCATGAAGAGGGTGAGGAAAACCGCGACAACCCAACGAATAGTTGGGTCCTGCTCGGTGTGCGAACTGTATACTTTTGAATGTGGGCTGTAACCATTGTGCTAACCCTCATGGTGGGTAGTAAAGTTATTTTGGACAATTTGAAACACCTATTCACATTTCATCGCAGGCCTGTTGCTTTTCCCCTGTAAACAAGGTGTGTTTAATTTTTTTTTATGCTGGATGACTCGAAATGGATTCGGCAAACTGTTTTAGAAGGAAGTTATTTATAGTTATTGTTCAAATCAAAGTGGTTTGTAAACAGGCCACACAGTTATATTAATGATTCGGAATCGAAGATAAAGCAGATACTAGGAAGCTTCAGGTGGGAGCGACGCTGACCCCAGGGTTCTGGAATCGTTTATTGCATATGGCAGATTTGGAGAAATATGCAGCTTTTTCTAAGGTAATTCAAGTGTACAACTTAACGCGGAACCCGCCCATGGAAACCTCATTAACGATATGCGAATTATATTGTATTTTGTTAAAGTGGATTTTGAAAATAACCTCTTTCAACTTTCAGGTATGCTTGGCACCTGGTGAACGTATTATTTAAAAAATTACTTGAAGTTGTTTTCTGGAATTGCGGACACTGTGCACCGGAGTATTTGTTTAAGGTCGCCGTTTGTGTGTATTGTTGTTGTAAACGTTGTCTTTCAGACTTTTTCACTGATAGTGTTCGAATGTCGTGAGATCGGCTTATAACTAGCAAGCCACAATGGACGACTATTTAATTGTTCGGTATTAAAAAATATTACGTAAGGCGGCCATGAAATATTGGCCGTGTTGGCGTTTGCATTGTCTTGCTGAAGAACCCCAATTCCTTCTGCACATTACTTAAACTAAAAACATGTCGTATTTGTCCAGTTGACCGCCTCTATGGTGTAGTGGTCAGAGTTTCTGGCTACAGATAGGGAGGTCCCGGGTTCGATCCCCGGCGCTACGAGATTTTCTGAGTAGTATTGGGTCTGGAACGGGGTCCACTCAGCCTCGTGAGGTCAATTGAGGAGCTACTTGAATGAAAAAAGTAGCGGCTCCAGGTCTAGAAAACAGAGATTAACGGCTGTG
>Ga0136643_10005854_pt1 | contig 17470 bp, 7 predicted proteins | sample TergutLab28metaG_FD_96883 | JGI IMG/M metagenome (GOLD analysis project Ga0136643, IMG submission 96883) | Labiotermes labralis P1 segment gut microbial communities from Petit-Saut dam, French Guiana - Lab288 P1 (version 3) (version 3) | ecosystem: Host-associated > Arthropoda: Insects >... | reverse complement strand
TGGGGAGACCTAGGCGTAGATGGGTGGATAATATTAGGATGGATCTCCAGGAGGTAGGATGTGGGTATATGGACTGGATTGGGTTGGCCCAGGATAGGGACAGATGGCGTATGCTTTTGAGTGCGGTAATGAACCTTCGGGTTCCATGAAATGCGGGGAATTTCTTGACTAGCTGCAAACCAGTTAGCTTCTCAAGAAGGACTCTGCACCATGGAGTAAGTAAGTAAGTAAATTTAAATTAACCCTCTCAAACCCAGTATATGCACTACGCTGTATCATTAAGAAACTACGAATTTCACGTACACATCCATGCCTGCTGACTTGACATTCGACAAATTGTACTGCATACGTATCTCAGAAGGCTCAACGTTTTCTACTGTTAATTTTAGGTTTCGTTAAAACTAATGTAAAACTGCAACTCATTGGCAATGACTCGGTCGTCGAAGAGTCAGAAAAAATATTATGTGTATTTTTTACTCCTACCGTCGCTGAATAGTCAGTATAGCACTACAAATTAGTATGAACACATATCTAAATAAACATATTGACGAATTCATCATCATCATCATCATCCTATGGGACAGGCAAAAAAAATCGTTGTCGTTGTTAACAATAAAGTACCATCATTTCGTAAATTTCCTTGTAGGGTTGTGCGTGTAAATGCTCATCTAAGGTTAACAGTCATCGTCACCAAAGTTTAAAATCGCTCTTACCCACACCTAACCTCAGTGTGACCGAGGTGCTGTCGAAATCATTCGATCAATAATCTCCTATAAGCGTGAATATTAGGAATGCTAAATTATTAGATACGTAAAATGCTGAATAAGAAAGCAGCCTCAAATCAGAATTGAGGTCAGTTCGAATCTGACACGGATCTGCAAAAGAATCCAGTACTGTATGAAGTAAGAATTATTAACGAGACTTCAGGCGTAAACTCTAACATACGACTGTATTCATTGGTGTATGCATTGTGTCGCCACACGCTGGCCGTTGGTCGAACTACGTGCACTTGCCCCGCATGTCAGGGAGTGCTACCACTGGCAGCTCGGCGAACTACGTCAGTTCCTCCTTGGTTGTGACGCCGTGTGGATGGGTAAGTAGGATACTTAGCAACATTTATGAGAAAGTACGTGCATCCGTCCTCAGGGTACTCCAAGAACAGTCATTTCTTCACTCTTTTTGGACTGCCCTCAAGATGGAAGCAGTGAACTTCACAAGAACCCAGACTGTTGGAATGTTCATGACCACTACCATGGGGACCGCAAATTTCGTGCGCATTAACATTCCGTAATAGGCTCAAAGATAATTACAGCACACAAACTAAGAAGCAACTATCAGTGCATGCGATCCTAAAGGGAATTTTGCACTGTCATATCGGTATCACTGAATGACGTGCAATAAAAATGCATAGAGGTGGATCAGTTCTTATTCGTATCAGCTACATAGAATCTAGTCTTCTGAGGTGCTTTCCTGCAAGGGGAGAAAAAACTCCAAGGTGTCTGACAACAACTTCAGTGCAGAAAACACAGATCCGAAAAGATGAAAAAGTGTACAGTACCTACGTTCTACCGTACTTAATAGAAGCAGGTAAATTAAGACTTGGACGGCTTCAAAATTTGATGCATATTAATTGTGCCAGAGCGTTGTGTTACAAGAACAGAATTACTGGGCATGTTCCCCACACATGACGGGATGTGATAATATTCTCGCGCCATCTCACGAAACCTTTCATAATTTGTTCTTGGTATATGATTATTTAATGCCGGTCCCAGTGGCCACGCGGTCTAAGGCGTAGGTATGCGGCCGCTCGCCTGCTGAGATCGTGGGTTCGAATGCCACCGGCGGCATGGATGTTTGTCTGTTGTGAGTATTGTGTGTTGTCAGGTAGAGGTCTCTGCGACGAGCTGATCGCTCGTCCAGAGGAGTCCTACCGACTGTGATGCGTCATTGTGTGTGATCAAGAAACATCAAAAATGACTCGCGTTGGGCCGCAGCGCCACAGGAAAAAAAAATGATTATTTAATAACCGATTATATTAATGGCTACTAATTACGATGCGTCTGCAACCCTGTTGCTGAGATAGGAAAACGTGATGTACTATGTACTGCGTAACATGTTGAAAGGTACATTTAAAGAGTGTTCTCATTTTACTGTTCCTTCAGTCATCCACGAGTCCAAAATCCGGGCACAGTGACTGAGGGAACGTTCAGAAGTGTTGTTTTGTACGGGCAATTCCTAATGTTTTTATTTCCGTTCTTCTACCAGGCCAGCCCTATATATTCCTTGCCGTCTCAGTTCACAGAGATGCTCGGTATGACGTAACTCGACACATGCGCAGAATGATGCAATCAGTACAGCTACCTAATGCCAAGTTATGTGACCACAACTGTACGGCACAACATTGCAGTGCGGTGCCCGAGGATACGTCACGCTAATTAGATTCTAAAAGGGCCTTGACACGAAATGCTCGAGTATTCCGCAAGTGTGGTTCATCTTTCTGGGGTCTACTGTATCACACGACGTATCTCTAGTCGCAAAATTGGTGGGTCTGCAGTGTTCTAGTTGCTTTTGCCACACTTCATAAGTTCTGAAACAATTCATGGAAATCGACCGCCTTTCTTCTGCCACTCCGTTAATGCTTTCCAGTTTCACAGTTACCATTCTAGACAGCAATCAAGAGCTATGAGACAATATCTAACATTCTTACACCTTAGGACATGTTTAACCGACAGATCCTCTTACTCCAGTATTAATAATGCACGTACATTATTTAGCCTGGCTGTAAGAGCTTCATTATATAAGCAGGTCGTTTGTTTTTTACTGCTAGGACAGTAAGATGTAGGAAGATTAGATGGCCTGGACATAACGTCTATGTACAACGGGAGAGACAAGTACTGTATTCAGAATTTCAGTGGGAGAGACCACAGGCATAACTTGGCTAATAACATTGGGAGTTGGGGGGAGGGAGGGGGGGAATCTACCACGGGTGTTAGAATCTATGACGAAGAAGACAGGTTAGAAAGAAATAAAAAAAATACTGGAGGGGCATTTCCCCCCCTTTGACACAGCAAGTTACCCTACAGAGGAGACGTTTTGGAAAAATAAAATTGGAAGACCGACAAGAAAATGGGGATAACATTAACACACAATAGTGACATAAATTGCAGGAGTGGTAAGTGCACGAACTGTCTCATGATTGTGTTTAATGACAAGCTTATGTATTAGAGATTTGTAGGTTCATTTATCTCAATATTTAACCAACTTAATGCACAAAATTTGTTTCACAATAAGTTTATTTCATGCCTCTACATGTTCCGAGCACATGTGCTCATCATCAGGAGGTCAAAATTGCATTACACAGTCTCTGGTATCATCACACCTATTGGTGGCCGTCTCGTACACGAGTCCTCTCTCAACCTGTGCACGAGACGACCACCTATAGGTGTGATGATACCAGAGGCAGTGTAATAAAATTTTGACCTCTTGATGATGAGCACATGTGCTCGAAACATGTAGAGGCATGAAATAAAATCATTGTAAAACAAAATTTTATGCATCAAGTTGGTTAATTACTGAGATAAACGGATACTGTAGTGGCCTTAGCCTACAGGAACGAGCTGAAACAAATATACAACCAGTCAGAAAATTCTCTTTTTATTCTCGCTCGGAAGCTATCGCGCTCGCTCTTTATGCTTTATCGGTCGCAAAATTCGGATGGTGTCTATTCGACTAATTTCGTCCCCTTAGATGTTGCGTGTGTCAGTCTTCAAGCGCGGTGCAAGATCCGCATGAAGGAACTATAGAATCATGCAGCATCAGACACGATTCCGGCATCAGACACGATTCCAGAACGCTTAGGTCATGCTGCCGGGAAGTCATATAAAGCTGTTGCGTAACATCTCGGGCGTGAACCTTTGGTACGTGACCAAGCAGTTAATAGCATTCTTCGAAAATTTTCCAAGGAGAAAATATATCCCACTTATTTTAATAAGATATATGTAACATACGACAGTTCACTTGGAAGGGAAAGTTTCTGTGGTATTCCACGCCACTACCTTTCTAATTGAAGAGGATAAACTATGAGAAATAAAGAAGTTACAAACAGCATTATAAATGGATTTAAATATTTAAAAAAATTGCTGCTTATTTAATGTTTCTCTGAAATTTTATTGGCAAGATTGGTTTATAACACTGTATTTGAAACAAAGAAAATTACCAAAATCTCAAATGATCATGTTAAAATGGAAAATCTCCAAACCTAGTACCGATTTGTACGTGAAATACAGATTACAAATTATCTAAACTTAAAATAAACGACTGAATACTTTTAGGTTATCTTATGACAACATTTCAACAATCCAAAGTAATCACGAATGGGTAGACATTTGGGGAGCAAAACTATTTTAATTATAATAACATTAATAACTGTTTTGTTTTTTCTGAATTTTATGGTTAATATTACAAACTTTCATAGCTACTTTGAACAGAGGAATGTATTAGTTGCTTGGCGGTTCCTTATAGATATACTTTCTCAAAGAATGTAATAAATAAAATGTACGATTGTTAAAAAAATGTTTAACGCTATGTGCAAATTTCCTTTTGTGATTAGCTGTCACATTGCCGTCTGAGTTTAATGTACAGTAGCAATTACAATTTACCAATACGGACAAAAGTAACTGCACAAGTAAGAGTTTCGCTGTAAATAAAATTGTTTAATAATTTGATTAATTTCGAAACAACATGCACTGGCAAACAGTACCGAGCAATAATAGGTTCGTTCTTTGAGTACATGGAGGAATTGAACAGGATCTGATGTTAAATAGACTATACTGCAATGATTAAAAGTGGCGATCGTTTGATCCGCTTTTAAGTTCAATGTTTGTGCTATTAACAATCTACCACGTAGTCTTAATATAAACGTATTAGTATATTACAAAATAAAGGCCTGATACTAGAATTATTTGTAAAGAAGCAGCTTGAAGGAACTGGGAAGAAAACGGCCGTGTTACAATTATTATATAATCCCAACAGGCTTGAAGGTACTCAGGAAAACCGTGTAAGCACCAGACAATGTCGCCGGCTTCGACGTGGATATCCGAACCAATCAAGTCGCGAACAAAGTGTGCATATTATCAGCTACAATAATTTCCCCCGTTAAAAAGTAATAAAACGTAACATTCCGAATTCCCATTTGCCATATTTATCGCAACACACGACCCACATTTTCCTGAAAAAGTTCCGCAAATCACTCAGCTGCTTAAAATCGGATGATGGACTGTTACACAAACAGGCAAGTAAATCCGCGAGTGTTCATGACTAATTACAGAATCAGGCTGCGTTTTATCACTTGTTGCATCTTACGAGGGGCGGAATGCGATAATTTAATGTGAGATTAACTACGCTTAATTATATTCAGTTTGCCAAATAAACTTAATTATCCCTTACGAACTTTGAGTTTAAAAAATCCTGCTAGACTCGGAAGATATTAAACACGTCACAAGCTTCTATTATGGAACAGGTATTTTGTGTGCTTCTAAAAAGTTGAAAACAAAATAATAAGAAGCTAGAATCACGTTCAGAACCTCTAATCTGCAGAGCAATACGAGGTATTGTTTTCAAACACATCCTCCTTCTGTGCCAGCTACAATTTAGAACCTACCGAAGCTGCATCCGGTGCACCGGCTGTGTAATTTTTATGTCGTCAATCACCTGTACAAATGTGAAAAGCTTGTATCCGCCTTCACCAGTCAGATGTTGAGCAGATGAATCGATCACATTATTCCGCTCTGTGGGCAACAACCCGTGTCTGCATGAACGGATAAACAATTCGCATAAACACGCCGACACACGCTGCAATTTCGTTAATAATTTTAATCTAATGTGTGCTCTCTCATGTGTATTCATATGTAATAACCCAAGTTGCTTTATTGTTTAAGTATATAATGCGTAGCTGTATATTTTAAATGTTAAAACGGCGCTATCACGCTATGCAGCATTTGTTTTCTATATAAGTTTGGCGTCAGTCGTGGCAGACAAGTTACCTGATATGTCACTGCAAGTTTTGTCTACAGTATTACCTGAAGTCATTGATAATTTTCTGAGCGTTTTGTCTATATTATGTCTTGAAGCCAATCATGATCCAACGCATGTTAGTTTGTACTGCCATCTGGAGTTTCTAACAGAGTTCAGTTGTACCTTCCTTTACACACTGTCATCTGCAGACACTGACAACACAGCTGCACAATCTTATCTGCATTATCACCTCGAGTGTTTGATAACTCAATTCGCCACCAGGTCACAGTTTTTGTGCAAGTTACATTTTAGGCGCTTTTGCAAAATTGCGAAAAGTGACTATTAGCTTCATGTCTGTCCGTCTGTCCGCAAGGAAGAACTCCGCTCCCACTGAACAGATTTTCACGGAATTTCATATTTCAAAGTTTTTCGAAAATATGTTGAGAAAATTCAAGGTTCGTTAAAATCTGACAAGAATAACGGGTACTTTACATATACATCAAGGTGCATTTATGATCACATCTCATTAAATTTTTCTTACAATGAAAATGTTTCAGACAATATTGTGGGGAAAATCAAAACAAACATTTTATGTTCCATAACTCTTTTTCCAAAATCGTGCTGTTTATGAGTTAACGCGGAAAACAGTTTAGAACCCCACACGCCGCAGAAGAAAACATGGCGCATAAGCATTGCGTTATGGATCCCTAAGCCTACAAACACATTCTCAGAATATGCAACATATTGCTTTTAGACGGCAACAATGGTTGCACGAACGCTCCTCAATATTACGGTATAAGTACATTGCCTGTCTTCTTATTACCAATTTTTTCGGCCATGAATACCGGAAAACACAGTCACATAAATACAAAACTCGAAATTTGTTTTGTTTTGTTTCAAATGTCACTTCTTATTCGATTTTGTGTTGTTCATTCTGTGCATTCTCAATAATTAATTCACAACACCCAACCAAGAAAACACACAACGTTCTTCGTCACATGTTTATATTATAACACTCGGCATTCCTACATGTTTCCATCCAAAAGGGCTAATCGTCAGGAAACAAGTATCAAATAATACAACAAAAACCTTTTTCAGATAAATAATACAAACATCTAAGAAAGAACTCCGTGCATCTTGTTGGCTGTGTGTTACAAATTCTTATCGAATATTTCAATCGTATCGGATGCAGATGAAATAGCCCAGGAAATCATAACATTTCATGACAATGAGATTCGTAAATTGCATACCTCAGAAAAACAGAAAAACAGAGATGTCAGGGTAATTCAATCAAGATGAAATAGAAGGATGTTGCATGCAGCATGGGAAACATGACGTATACATAAAAACTTTCGGGCGGATAATTTGAAAGCAGTAAGAAACCTGGGGGACCTAGGTGAGGAAGGAATGATATTATTAGAGTAGATATTTCAGTGAGACTAGAATGTGTAGACTTAATTAATTTGGCTCAGGGAAGGGTTCGGTAGGGGGTCAGGCAAACGCAACGTTAAAACCGGATTTTGCATTCAGCGAGGGATCTTTGCCCCGTTGAGAAAATTTCAGGTAATTAAGAAGGACTTCACTCTGTTGAGTCAGTGATTCTCATACGTGATATACATAAAATTACGTTTACGCAACTTTTGCTTTCCTTTCCCTCTCCACATGCAAGCTAGGAATTGAAACGCCCATAACAAAGCTCAGTTCAGCAGAGCTCTGAAATGAAATATCTAACCATAATTATGTAAGGCAGTTTAAAAAAATTTTACGATTTATTTAAACGTGGTTTATGAAAGAGACATGATGACGCTAAAGTCTACACGGACGTGATTCATTCTTGTACACGTCAGAGAATATAAAATTACGTGCCTCAGTTTCCGCAGCCATAAATTTTGTTTAAATAAAACATATCAAAAAGAGCACCACCACTTACTAGATTAAATACGTAACTGCCAATAATAACTGTAACAGTCATGCGTTTTATGCTCACGGAATCATTCTCTATGCAGTGAAAAATGTGGTTTAAGAGAAGGTAATGTAGAATTACTCAATGACACGTGATGTAAATTCAGCCGACATCCAGGACCACGTAGCACGGTCCCGACCAAAAATAAATCGTGAATGAAGCACATTTCAAAATATATTATTGCAGGGTAAAGGAACTAATTAAAAAGATTCGGTCCAGAGACTCTAGAAATTCAGGGCATTTACTTAGCAATGACATGAAGGATTCCATCTGTATAAATTTGTAAGGAAACAGTTCCGGGAACTAAGTCTGTATTTGTGAAAGTTTTTTTTTTTTATATTTTAAAATTTCCAACTGGATGCTACGCGAAACGCATGAATCTTTCACAATGAGAATATTTTCCATAATATTCATCCTATACTTCTTAAAAAGGTCAATAACTCTTGGCTATGGCATAAAACATTTGTGAAACAAAGCTAAATCATATCTGAGACCACACTCTTCTGAGTTATAACGCAGCCAGTAGTGGTAGCTAATAGTCTTGAGGCGTAGTAACACAGAAGTGCGCTGGTCTCATCTACTTCGGGGCGGAAGCCTGAAATCACGCGTGAATAAAAAATGCGTAAGGATCACAAACCTCGAAAAAATAGTAATACTAGTCAATTCTGATAATACAAGAAAAAGTAATAGTCGGTTTCACAGCTGCCGAAAAAATATGGGTATAATTGAGTAACTGACTGAGTGTAAGGCTGCCGATCGATAAAAATGTAGACTGAGTGTTGTAGACTGAGTGTCTATACAGACGTTTAGAGACAGGAAGAAAGATCCCAAGGTTCATTACAGCATGTATTATCGGACAGCAAGACCTAAAGCAATGTAGACGAATTTCGATTATCTTCGAATAGATCGAAAAAAATTAACACAAAAACATACAGTGAATTAATGCTTTATATTAGTGCGTTTTCTACTTAGATATTGTGCAGCAATCATGAAATGGGGTTCTTTTTCCTTGTTTATAGAAAACCCGCCAATTTGTTTTATATACTGCATAGATAATGGCCTTATTTGTGGTGGGAATAGATTATAGAGGGTCAATTAATACTGACTTCAAAATCGCAGTACATCCAGCACAGAGATGGCGTCAAAAGTTCGAAGCGGATGGAAAAGGAAGGGTTATAGATATTGGCTGAAGATAGCGTGAGAAACTCAAAATAAGGGCCGTCAGGATGGTGGAAGCGACGACTGAGCAAGGTATCTTCCGAGAGGATCATAACGACTCAAACGATCAGCAAGCTCCCCTTCTGAATATGAACTCTCATGCAGTAGAAAATTAAATCTCTGGCACTATCTTGCCAGACGTATAGATACAGCATGCGATTTGAAGCTACTATCAATCCTAAGTATGAAAATGCTTGTTCATTTAAAAACAGAGATATATTTGCATCTTCATATAAATTTTACGGTCAACTTTCTTTAAATTTATCAACGTCCGTAATTAGCTTAAAAAAATAATTTTACGTTATATCACCTTATTTCATAAAGATTTTTTACATTTACGCTTAGGAAAAAAATTTTATTTAGCCACACTACATAAAATGGTCCAATAAAATGTTGCGTCAAAAATCAACATATTTATCACAATAGCTATATCTTCAAAATTTTAGACGAAAAAAGGGTGTTGAAATATGACACAACAGTGTTACCACACACACAAAATTCCTTCATTGAAACTCTTCTTCGCTCTCAAAATGCAAATATAAAATATGTCTATTGCACTCTTTGAGCAGGAAATAAAAAATCTGTTGAGAAAGTTATGTACTGTGGAATAGAACTTAACTGCTTTGACGATGAACGCAAAATCGGTCCAAAATCAGTCACAATGTACTTAACGCGCAATACTGATTGATACAGAATGCTGTGGCGGAAGAGAAGGTGAAAAATCTACCGTTGTAATCAGAACCATGTCAGATGACCCTACCTACCTACCTACCTACCTATCCACCCACCCAAATAAAGTACTAAATAAATAAATAACTCCCTGGGGCACAGTCCTGCTTCAGAAGCTAATAATTCCTCAGCTGGTAAATAAATTACCCGAAATTTAAGGAGCCCACCATTTCTTCTTAATGAGGAGCTTCGTGCTTTTTAATCTCCTTATTAGTGATCAAATAAAGAATTTTTATAGGGGAGGTATTTACAAGTACAACGCACTGGGCGTGAAAAAAACTCACACAAATTTATGTCGAAAATCTGACAGGAAGAGACCATTTGGGAGACAAAAGCGTAGACGGGATGGAAATGTTAAAATATAACGTAAAAATGCAGCACAAGGTTTGAAGATGTAAGAAGATAAGTATGTTGCCTTCCACTCTCAGCAGTGGTCGCAGTACTGGACATTGTGAACGTCCCATGACACGTACAGGTATATATGCTACTGAATGCTGAAGGTGGAATGTATCTTAGATCACTTTCGTACACATATGTGTGTGTGTGTGTGTGTGTGTGTGTGTTTGTGTATTTCCTACAAATGACTAATCCCCAAGCAGCACATCCCTACTTGGGCCTACTTGGGAAGTTAAGGGTTCCTCTGCGAGTCAAAAAATTCCCGGAATTTTTTTGAACCCGAACGTTCATTATGTCTTCACAATAGCACGCCACTTCTCCTGATCCTGATTCAGATCAAGCCAGTCTACGACCCTTCACTTTGTCCCTTCTCATGATTTTCGTATAAGTGCTCAATATAAAGCCTTCAGATTAAAGAACTCTACTGAACTGGGAAGCATAATGCCGATACAGGCTTAGAAGAAACTTGTGTAGGTATTAGGCTTGCCAGTGAAGGGAAAACTGCCGAAGATTAAGGTTGGTCGGTCACTATTTTAGGTCTCTTTGACCCTGAAGGGAGAAGAAAGATATTCCGTAGTGTGGGTCACAGCTGTCAACATGGGTCAGTATCAACAGCCATGGGCCAACATCAGGAACTCATATGTCCTTAATACAAGTTATTTAACATTTTATATAACTACCATAATTAATTCCAGAGCACACAGTCTTTCTTGGACAGCTAACTGTCCCTCAGTTTCTTCACCCCCGCTTACCATCGTCCTTTCTCTTATTCACAAAATTGCCCACTGTAAAAAGCCATGTCAGCACCTACGCTTTCCGCTGTAAGGTCACAGCAATTTCGCAGGTGTGGACGTTGTTGGTATAACATTCGCTGCCGTTGTGCTCGCAGTGCGGCAGATCCACCATGCTATAGATTTTTCGGTGAATGTCACAGGATTTACGTTACGCCAACGGAGCAAGTGTGGACGCATTTCTGTACTCGCTTCAAAGTTGCACAACTTCATGCCAAGAGCAGCAAACAATTAATCAATGACATACGCGCAGACCGTCTGTCCGAATGTGCGCCGTTTCTTCCCAAACTGAGCCTGGAGTTAAGTGGAACTCCAAGCTCTGACTTCAAGCTGCCGTGATACGGCAAAATGCGCAGACGCAGACCGGCCATAACAAAGGCATTATGCAAATTTAAACCACTGACGTCCCTGTGCAATATAATAAAGTACAAACGAAACCGACACCAATTTCTGTTTAGCTTCTGCCACAATCGTGTAACGTCTTTCTCTCGGAGCTAAAAAACAGAGAAGTGACGTCAAAGTAACCAGAAAATGGCAGTTCATTCCGGTGTATGACGTAATGCACGGACTCTCGACCTAACATTTGAAGACTACTGCACCTGATCTTGAACCCTGTACTTATGTGTCATATTATGAAGCAACAGCTATAAAGGAATGCAGACGTGTTAAATGACTGTAACAATCCACTACAGCCACACCAGACTTTATGTCATCACCCTAAGTTATGCACTGCTCCGCCTTTTGAAGCGATTATGTGAATCACGTACCCGGACAATGGCAATGGAATGCCTCTCTGCTACCTCAACCAAAAAACAAACTTAGTTTTGTAAATTTCAGATAATTTACGCAAAATAATGAGTACGTGTAGTGATACAGTGAATTACATGTCCGGTTTTAATTTCGATACTACCTGCACGTACGAGGTTTGTTCAAAAAGTAACCGGACTGACCACAGCACATGAAGTAGATTAGACTTAAGGGGTTTTAACCCTAATTGTCTTCAACATAGTTCCCTTCCGCAGCTACACACTTCGTCCAACGTTCTGCCACTGTTGGAAACATCTTGCGAACTCCTCTTTCGGGATGTCTAATAGTGTCTTTGTCGAATTTCGTTTGATGTTCTCCGTTGCCTCAAATCGGTTTCCTTTCAGAACTTTCTTAAGCCTTTGGAATAGGAAAAAGTCACACGGTGCGAGATTTGGTATGGCGGCTGCTGCAACTGAGCGGTGCCGTGTTTGGCCAAAAACTGCTGCACAAGATGTGAAGTGTGTGCGAGCGCATTGTCGTGGTGCAGGATCCAGTCGCCATCCCGCGATTTTTCCGGTCGTTTTCGGCGAACTGATTCACGCAAACGTCGCAAGACCGCCGCGTAGAATCCCGTGTTAATTGTTTGCCCGTCGGGAGCGTACTCGTTGTGTACGATACCCTCAGAATCAAAAAACGCCAGTAATATGACCTTCGTTTTGCTTCGCACCTGGCGCCCCTTCTTTGGTCGCGGAGACGTGGGACCCTTCCACTGTGACAATTGCTGTTTTGTCTCCGGGTCGTACCCGTAGACGCAGGACATGTCACCTGCCACAATGTTCCTAGGAAACTGCACGTCTTCACATGAACGCTCAAACAAATCACAGGCGATTGTCTGACGTTGCTCACGTTGGTCATCTGTTAGCAAACGCGACACAAACTTCGCGCACACACGTTTCATGTGCAGATCATAGGTTAAAATTTAATCGCATGAGCCCACGGAGATCCCACAGTCATCCGCTATCTCTCGTACTGTCAGTCTCCTGTTATTGCGAACGATTGTTCTAACTTTAGCATCACTTCCCCGTTTCTCGATGTTGAGGGTCGTCCTGAGCGGTAGTCGCTTTCAACGGAGGTTCTACCCTCTTTAAATGGACGGAACCAGTCAAACACTTGTGTACGACCCATTGTATCTTCACCGTATGCTTGCTGCAATAAGTGATACGTTTCCGTTGCGGTTTTTCCGATTTTAAAACAAAACTTGATGCAAATGCGTTGTTCGGTACTTTCACACATCGTAAAAATAGCTATGACATAAACGCACGTGTTAATTCCGCGACCTACTACAGCCAAGTGAGCAAATGCAGCCACTTGCAACTTGTGTCATGAGTTGCTAAGATATGTACGAACATGTCAAGACTGGTTGCAAACACATCCCACCCAGTGAACAACCACTACATTTCCAATCCGGATACTATTTGAACGAACCTCGTATATGTAATGTTATTCATATCGTGCATTATTTTATATTCCACATTTTGTAACCAACAAAATGCACCAATTGAAATACAATACAACAGATCATACAACACACTTCATATTAGGTGCCAACTTCTACATATTTCGGCACCAAGGTGCCGTCTTCAGGGACTTTATTAACGATAAAGGATCGTAAGTCAAACACGTACTTCAAATTTGAGTTGCTTTCAAGTCCATCATAACCATTAAAAGTCATAAAATGTTAAAATTCTAGCTTGCCGACTGTTTCCACTAACCTTGACTTGTACGTAAAGAGAAGTGAGTGGTTCGATTTTACATATGTTGTTATACCAAATAGCTGCGTTTACCCCACAAAGTTTTTCCTTTGTGTTCTTAAAGTTGTAAACAGCTCCGTTTAAAATGAACCAACAGGTTGCATTATTTACTGTTAATTTATATCAATAATAAGCCTCTACATGTTTCGAACAGGCTTGCTGCTCATCATCAGGGGGATCAGCTCTGTATAAACGGCAACTGGTATAGTCATGCTTTATGTTGACTATACGAGTTGCTGTTTATACAGAGTTGATCCTCATGATGATGAACAGCAAACCTGCTCGAAACATGTAGAGGTTTATTATTGAAATAAATTAACAGTAAATAGTGCATCTTGTTGGTTCACATTATACGGATATGTCATGATGCACGGTCAACAAAACAGTAAATCCGTAAACAGCTATTGTCTGTTGGGCAACTGTAAATTTTCTGTTATTGATACAGCGTATTTTAACAATTTAAAACTTTCAATTTACTAAGATAGACGTGACAGCGACTAGCGCCTGAAGTACGTGTTGGACTTACGATTCTTTGTTGTTAACAAATTCCCTGAAGATGGCACCTTGGTGCCGAAACATGTAGGATCTGGCGTATAATGTGAAGTGTGATTTATGATATGTTTTATTATATTTTATTTAGTGCATTTTGTTAGTTAAGAACATGAACCCCCACGTATAGTTCTGCATTGCTAAATATTTATCATATAAATACAAATCAGTCTTAGATATTTGATTAAGAGTATTCGTATCAAATTAGCTCTATTTTTATACCATCCTTGTTCTTATTGCGACACCATGGAAACTCGTATGGTGCTAGGTAATGGCCGAAACGTGTGGTCACATTTATAAATATCTTTTCAATCTCAATATCCGCTAAGTACATGCGTATTTATTTATATGAGTACTTGTGATAATATATACCTGACTACCACGTAGATGTGCATGAGTGTACGTATAAGAGATATACCGGACAACTTAACCTTTTGGCGCCGGAATTATTTTTTTAATTTTAGCACACACTGTATATAAAATGTTAATAATACAGGAACCAAATACGTTAGAATTATGAAACAAATTGCATTTTAAAGAGAAAAAAACGGAGAGTATATACCGTGTTTAAAATATTCAATATCTATATTTGTTGAATAAATATATAAAATGCAACTTTAGAGGTTAGCGATGCGGTACGACCACTATAGTTGACATTAGGCGTCAAAAGGTTAAATATCTATATGCGTATAGGTATAAGAAAATAATTTGTAATTATTTGAATTAGCATATGTTCGACTGCAAAGAAAACCCAAATTTGCAACAGTAATCAATTATGTTACACGTAGATGTACACAAGTGAATACCACAAATAACAGAAGACCTTTGGCGATGTTATTCACCTACGATGATTTAGATATTAAGGAAATTTGGTAAATAGGGCTTCATTGTTTTCCCGGTCATGTATAGTTATCAAAAAAATTTAATTAAAAGAAAACACAAAATTTAGAAAATTATTAATAACTGACCGGTAATATGTAATGAGCAATCAAAATCGCCATGCGTTTAAAAAATACAGCTATGGTTACGCTTAAGAAACGAAGGACAAATAAAGGAACATTAAATAGGAAATTACATTCAAGGTATTTATTGCCATTTTATGAAGTGTGCAAGGAAGAGATCACAAATTAATTGTAATTTATTTACCAATTTTCGTGTTTTGAGACTAATGGCATCAAGCCAAATGTATACAGCCCTCAGACGAAGCCCCGACAGTCCAAATGAATCACGCATCTGCTTGTAGCCCATGTAAGTAACTAGGTCGAGAATTAAGATTACAATTCAACGCTGTGGCTTGCTGAGTCACGCACAATCACGTCCTCCTCACTGCGGTCTCAGTGACGAAGCCTGACAGTCCCACAGCCCTTCTGGATGCATACAAATATGTAAATCAGAGCACAGCGAGGCACAGCAGTGACATCACTGTGATGGGTAGGATTATTTGTACCGCAGTCATGACTGCACCTTACGGCCTTCAACTCTGAGTCCTGCTTTCACTATTACAGTAACATAATTCGTACGGCTAATGTATTTCACAAAATGTCCGCCATATTACCGTCAATTGTTGACACAGCTCTTATCCTATTAACTTCTACAGTTCAAACATCTCCAATCTTTTCTTTGAAAGTCACAGAATTGCTTTGTTGCTGATATTTTGACTGGCATCGTATTATTTAAAACATCTGACTATTTCTATGTTCTTAACGACTATTCCACAGTTTTGGTATATTCTAACTTTACTAATCTCTGTCTACTTCACTTCCTTTAATCACCTGAAATTCCCTTGACAAAATCGCAAATCAATCAATGTACGTAATTTCCCGTAAACAATGAATTAACTAAGCATCTGTAAAATCTAAAATTTTCCTATTCCGACGGCATTCTTTGTACAAGATACTCGAACTGAGCAAATATATTTCAAACTGAATTTCACCAAAATTTGATAAACACGTCACATTACACTCTGGATAAAAATCTGAGTAAGAATGTCCCAAATCAAATTAGAACAAAGTCTGTCGTAACTGCTACACTTGACACCATTCCAGACAAAGTAACACTTATGCCCTCCTGTTTTTGGAGGAGAAAGTTTAATAACACAAAGTAAGGAATGTTCAGAAACCCGTCAATTGTTGCCCGTTTCCTCCCCCCGCTCCCAGCCTCTCATAACACTGCCTGTCAGCTTTTGTCAGAACAGAACAGTTCTATCAGGTTCTTGATTGACTTATTCACTCCAAGTAATAGAATGAATTAAATTCACAGCAGTGGCCGCGTAGGACAGACCACATCAATTTAGACCAGCCCAAAACCCAAAGTGAAACGAAAGAGGATAAGCAATTGGTACCTAGGTTACATACTATTAGCACCTAATATTACAAATAGAACTGTCCTTTGACAGATAACGGAAATGGACGTGAGTATGCATAGTGCCGTGCAGTGACTTTAGATGTTGTAGACCTGCTTTGAAAATTGTATTCAACTAAGTGATTTTATTACGTGTTTCAGCAAATGAAGGGTATGTGTTACGGTTCCGTAGCCATACGAGGTAGTATATGTAGCGAAGACTGGTCTGTACGTGGTATTATTGTTGCCTGTTCCTGATTGCGGTGACGTGTCGTGACGTGGGGATTTAATTGACCAATTGCAACTCACGTCACGCAATTTGAGCTGCTTTATTTCTTACGCAAAACAATGTAAAAATTAATTACGTGTAATCACTACTTAACAAAGCGGTAGAGTAGGTACTAATCCACGCTTGGTATTAAGTTGGTACAACATTTCGAATAAATCAATTCAGTTATTTAGCCTTAATTTTCTGACACGAGAGCAAAAAGGCCAATTACATAGAGAGTAGAGAAACATAAAGAAAACACATTAAAAAAATAAACAGAAATGTAACACTTAAAAATGATACAAAAGGAAGAAAATAAAAATACGAACACAACGACCACGACAACAACAACAACAACAACAACAGCAACAACAACAAAAACAACCTCCCAGAACGTACTGCGATAAATAGAACCGCACCCTGTGTACTCAACAACACCGGACATAGCCTGACAGCACCCATATAAAATAATAATAATAATAATAAAAATAATAATAGCAATACAAGACCAAGTCATAATAGCAAGAAACTACAAGGAATATATTTTGAAGCAGCCAGACACCGATGAGCTGTGCAGAAGATGTGGAAAAGAATTGGAGACAATCCAACACATTACTGCAGCATGTGAGCAACTAGCACCTACCGA
>Ga0136643_10005852_pt1 | contig 17472 bp, 11 predicted proteins | sample TergutLab28metaG_FD_96883 | JGI IMG/M metagenome (GOLD analysis project Ga0136643, IMG submission 96883) | Labiotermes labralis P1 segment gut microbial communities from Petit-Saut dam, French Guiana - Lab288 P1 (version 3) (version 3) | ecosystem: Host-associated > Arthropoda: Insects >... | reverse complement strand
TCTCGTCTTTTACGGCACCGATATGTACATATATACACCCTCCTAAGTTCAGCCTGAAGATGGCTCTAAAAAAGCCAAAACATGTAGCTGAAAACTGGAAATTCATGAAATGCTTAATAAAAAGTTGTGTTAGACTATATTTTATTACATTATTAAATTAATAGAGAAAAACACAATGGGGATGTCTTGCCTTAAAGTTATAAATTAAGGTTATTTTTTTATCTTTCTTTAGCCGAAGACTGTGAGAAGAGTACCAGCTCTGATATTGTTCCAATTGCTGTGGGTTGTGCACTGGTTGGTCTGGTTGCGATTGTCCTGATTGCATACCTGGTGGGTCGGCGCCGGTCCCAAACCCGTGGCTATCTCAGCATGTGAGTGAGACACGATCATGAGCAGGAGAAAGGAAGGAGAACAGCGGGCTATGATAATATTAATGCCTGAAAGGTTACCTGGACATTGAGTGAAGAAGTAAAACGGAATAAGTTACTGATACACTTCAGACACATACCATAGTCCATAAACATTTTACAGGAAAATGAATACAGCAAGTAAAGAATCTCATTTTGGGATTCTTGATGTTTGAATCATATGATTATAGCTTCACATGCAGTGGTTTCTTTCAGTATCCATATATATTGTGTTTAATCACACATTTGAGCCTGTCATCTAGTCACTTAAAAGCTGACATTTATGTATTCACAGGTTTTATTTGAAGTGGAGAGTGGTGTAATGGAAGAAACCTCTGTATGCACTTGTTACTGTTCAGTGAATATAGGTACTGTAGTCAGTAATGTTCTCTGGTATATGATGAACTTGTTCTGACTGGTAGTAGCTCATATCTGTGATTCAAGGGCTGTTCTTAGCATGTAAATTATACTATATAAGAATTTCAGAAACCTGTTTTTGATGCTTCAGTCAGTACATAAAAAAGTGAGGCATTTTGAAGGTTTCTGTGCCATTCCAGAGATGTTCTTTTGTTTTTATTTGAAAGCTATTTGTAGTTTAAACTTGTTCAATTCAAGATGTGAAAATTTAAATATTGCTTAACATTTCATTTGCATGTTTTGAATTCTGTTACGAAGTTTTAAATCTGTCCTCTTGTTTTAGAAGAGTTGGTAAATGTTTTGCTTGCAAGTTGAATAAAAGATGGTTCGAGTCCTTTGGCTCCTTCCTTTCATTTATTAGTTTGGGAACATTAACCAAGGTGAATTTAAGTTGTATGATGGAACATAATGGCTTTGTATTTAATTGTCTGAAACAAAGGCCAAGAATCATCTGATGGTGTGACATTTGGAGAGACTGAGGGATGTCATATGTGGTGCTTTAACATCAGAGACTTGTTGTATTTGATTAGCAAGTCACTTCCAGAATTTCTTTGCTTGAATGTTTACTTTCCATTTTACTTCAAGGGTCTAAGAGCTATGCATATTGGATTTGTAATGTAATTATGTTTTACAGGGGAGGTAAAAAACCTTGCACTGCATTGACATTTATATACTACAACCCTCTTTGTACAGGATGTAAAAAATCAGAATAAAGTCTTTTAAGGAGGTCCATCTTGATTTATTCACAGGTATCATTTACTGTACTGAAATTTTCCAGAAGTACTGTCCAAATAAGTCCTGGGTTATGTAGTTTGTAGATCAGACCTGTTTTATTAGCTAGAAATTTTATTTCCATTAAAGTGTGATGGTCATATGGACAGTTTGAGACTTGACGCTTGGAACACCAGTACTTCTTAATGAGATGAACTGTGTCAATGGAAAACAGACATTTAGAAAAATAATTGTATGTTTAGTCAGCATAATATATTTTTGGTTTAAATACTGTCAGGAAAGTAGGGAGGGCTTAATTTTGACGTGGAAAAATAATTACTTTGCTCTGCATTACTGTGTTTCGTCTGTCATAAAATATTGTGAATTGCAAGTCCATCAGTGAGCATACTTATGGTTGGTGTCGTTAAATACTGTTGCAAGGAACATGATAACACCTTAGACATCTATTCTTTAAATTTAAAACATATTAAGAGAAATAAAATGCCTTTGACACAACTATTATGTGTTACATCTTTAATGTGGTGACATGTTTCAGCCTCAAAGCATCATCATCATCTAACATACAAGAAAATACATACCACTGTATTACAGTATGTAAAAGGAAATATTTACAATGCATTTATTTTCTTTTATGCATTTTATACCACTGGTCTGAAGGTGATCCTTTGAAGTTGCAACATGTTGCTGTATTAGAGACATTTACATACTCTAGTTGTGTTGACAGCATGTTATTTGTCTTATTATAAACCTAACACAGTTGGATGACAATCATAAAAATTTAAAATATTTGAAGGTGTCAGGTGTTCCAAATTATGTAACTTAACCTTTATTGTATGAGAGATTTAAATCCCAAATTAGCCATGACGGTTGGGGTACTTTTCTCTAAGTGCCCATTTTCGCACTTGCTGATATTATCTTTTGTGTTTCATACTTCTTAAAGTTAATTAGTTCAAATAAAAAGTACACACTTAAGAAGGAATCCTTCTACCCATTCCACAAGTTTAAAGAAAATCCACCTATTTTTACAAAGCTTAGTTGATTATATTTTGTGTATTTCTTGCTCTAATTTTCATTTTCTAGATTTATTCCTTTCAAATAGCTTCTGCTGTAAGTTGAGACTGTGTGCTATAAAATTTGGAGCTGACTGTACATGTCATTGTATATGCTCAGAGTCCTGTTTAGGTTTTGAACTTATAATGATGTTTAGGTTTCTTGATGGTGCTGGCATATCTGGGCGCTATGGGGAATGAGTTCTTATGTAGTCAGTAGGAGAGGAAAGGAAGGAATACACATGTTTATTTCTCTGGTTAGTGCAATGTGGGACAGGAGGCTAATGTCCTTCATTCTGCCGTAAGGATTTCTTCGTGACTTTTTTGAACTCATGGGTTCATAATTACACCTTTCTTCAACTGAACACTTCAGCCCATTCCGCCTTGGAGCAGTAACGTGCAACAGGCCAGGCAATGCTGATGCTTGAATCACAGAATCAGGAGGTGTTGGGTTTGTTGTGGTTCGAATTGCGTGGAAGTGCATTTAGCAGTTTGAATCTAAGGAGGAAGTGTTACAGACTGTGACATCATGGACCTGGTATTAAAATCAGGCTCTGATGCACATTCATTAGAACACTAAGACATTTCTGCTCAGAGTGACAGTGACACCGACAATCACACAGGTGACGTTACTGGCACAAAATTCACACAGTGGGCTGACAATTGAAACTTTCGACCTACTGCACCTATAGTCCACAGGTTTACAGGGGGTTTCCAGTGTGTTACAACAAACAGAGGCATCTTACATCAATAAAAACCTTCTCTCTCTTCACTGTTTTGAATGCAAGAAAAGGAAGACAAGTTCCATCCATGAGCCAACTAAAATGACTTGATGCAAGCCACAACAGAAACTGGTATATGCAATGTAAGAAAATTCGGTGCTGAGTTAATTACACCAAAAACAGAGAAACGAGAACAAAATTCAAGTATAGAGAATACAATATATGGTTGTGTGTCACCCCATGTTTCACAGTATATCACACCAAACTGCATTTCTGAGGATCAACTGACACTAAAATGGAAGAGTAGAAGACACAAATATCAGTAAATATTACCATTGAAATGACTGAATCTGTATTTTTCAGTAGTGTCTTGTTGATGAAATAATGGGGGTGAATGGGGTGTGGAATTTACAGAAGGGGCTTTATGAAGTAACAGAGACTTGTCAGAGAGGCCTGTATGTTTTGTGTATGTTCACTTCACCAATACAAGGAAGAGGCCTGGAGACATCTATAAATAAAATGTGAATTCTGAAAAATTGTAAGACTAAAAAAAATTAAACTTTATTAGTGATAATTTTGACTTCAATTAAATTTCACACAATCTTCTATGCCTATACCAGCCTTTTAGACAAATATTGTGAAAATGAGATGTGTGCGTATAAATGCAGGAAATTTTAAGCATGACATGGCATTGCAGGACAGTGTTTTCCCATTTGACTGTTGGAGGGCATTTAATTACTATGACATTTTTTTCCCGTTTGGTTATAAAGGGTTAAATACCATGTTCATTAAAAGTGCAGTTGTGCCTTGAGTAGGATAAGTTTTCTCAGTGTTTAAAAGTTGAATACATCTGAATTTCGCATTGTAAGTATTTCCTGCTGATCCCAGTAACCTTGTTAATCCTAAGTGCACACTTTTTTGACTGCTGGTATCAAAGGGTTAAAACATTGCAGTTAAGTGGATGTGTGTCCTCATTTTTGTGTGGTGCTGTTTATGAAGAGGCATTGGTGGTCTGATTCATTCTATAAAATTCAGCCACTTGTTTGAATAAAGATTTAGAAAGCCTTTGGAATAGTAAGGCACCATGTAGTTTGGCGGACAGAGTTTTACCTTCCTTCCTTCCATGAAGAATGACCTAGGCATGAAGACTGGGTGTGTATGGCACCTGCTGTAAGTGGTGAGGTATTCAGTGGACAGACTGTACATTTTGTTGAGACCAGGATCTAAGAACACTCGCTCAACATATCCACTTGTCATCTGGACAAGTCAGCAATACCTGAATACAACATTGGCCTAGGCCATTGTAACAGTGATTTTGCAGGGCCTTTATCATGCTCAGCAAATGTAGATACATGCACCACATCAACAGGCAGGGATAGAGACAGCGCCATCAAAATAGTTTTACCAGAGAAGGTGGCCCCTGCCTGAGCAAGTTGGGGAGAGTTGATTGCTGCCTGAAGGACCTTGAGGATCCTGCTAAGGATGTGTTGTGAGTTGGTGCCCCAGTCTGTCCCTTTATGGTTTTTAAAAAGAACTGTCATTTTCAGAATTGACATTTGCTGTTTTCAGGGTTTGCTTTTTCCTTTATTTTTTTCTCTTTGCTTCCATTAACTCCTGTTTTTGTAAAATCTCCTTCCTTAATTCTGCTGGTTGATCATAGCCATTTTCAGGGCTGATGTTCTCATGTTGTGTTTTATTTCATTTTATTTATCATAGTGTTCATGTTTTTTTGCATTTCATTTTCCCAGTGTATTTTGTCATTACAAAATACACTTCTCAGGGCAACCAGTCACCACTCTTTTCCCCATTTCTAAAACCATTGCATTTAGTTTTATCTGTGTTTTACCATTTTTCTATTTCTGTTTTACTGTTACCCACTTCCACCATTGCCTCATTTCCCCCCACTTTGGATCTGCCCTTATCAAGGAGTTCTTTTAATGGTGAAAGGTTCATAACAGTTTGCTCATAGCCTTGGTCTGTGTCGTCTTCCTAATATTTGTTCCATTTTCTCGCTTGTGCACTGTTCTGAAGAAGGCTGTTGCAGGTTCCTGTGAAACACATTACCTGTTTAGTGAGCATGTTGTCACATCCCATGAGGCCATAACGTGCAGTAACCACCATAAGAACCTCAAATTTCGTCCTGCAACAGTGGATTTTGGGGCTCACACTGGAATGCAGCACCAGGGAAAGGGAGAAGACAGTACTTCACAATTATCAGTGTGTTATGCTTTTGGAAGTACTGTGCAAATGGAGCTTCAGTAATGGCTTTTTTTATGTTGTGCTGAGCTGGTGTTGCTATTATTTTTACAAACCGTGGAAAATAAACTTGCTCTGCAAATGTGGACTGGGGTGTGACACTGTGCAGTTTTATCTGTAGTTGCCAGTGTTTCATTAGAACTTCTCAGGGGTATGATGCAATGGAATTTGGTAGATTTTTGTAGAAACTACTGCGTCCATCTTAGAGCACAGAAGAACATTTCTTTGACGGGGCAGCGGGTTCTTCCCAAATACAGGATCCTATCTACCACATACTGTACTTGTCACAGGCTGGGGGACCCTTAGATTTTATATTTACCATTATGAGAATCTCAGATATAGTACAGTTCATGTTTGTGTCTTCCTTGGAGCTTTTATAATGGTACACTTAATCAGCCTCTAACAGAGATGAGTGACGAGCATTTCCTGGGGGTAAAGGCGGACGGTGCGTAAGGCTGACAACCTTACCACTATCCTGTGCCATTGTCATATAATCTGGGAACCTTAACTTCCTGGAACCCTCTGGGCCACTCCAGGCCTGTAGAGGGACTGCTTTACCTTTACCTTTACACTTAAATTAATCATGTTGTGTAAATTTAGTTTGTATCTGTCCAGTACACTTTGTATGAATTTTAAACTGAATTTTCTGTATGAATTATGGTTGAAATCTTACAAGATTCTTCACTGTCATGTGATGTTTAGCTTTTTTGGATGTTTTGTAAAGGGGAAGTTACAGTTTACAGTATTAATTTATTATGTCATATTTTACAGTACAATACCATGTTAAGGTTTCTTGATTTAAGATTTTCCTTCATTGTAGTTTTATGTGGTCCTATTGAAAAGCCCACATAAATATAGTAAGGAATTACCACTCTGTGGTGAGGAAAATCTCAGAAGAGTGCAAATAACAATCTTTCACAATTTTAGTTTTTTTTTTTTTTTTTTAATTTTAGGTTTTCCCAGTTTTTAAGACATTAATATTTGGACCATACATCATTTGGAACCCCAATGTAGAACTTGACATTTGCAATCATTTCTATTATGAACCAACAACTGCACTTACATAACTTTCACATAAAAACACTTTAAAAACACTAAAAATCACTCCGACATGTTTTGATCTTGTCAGATCATCATCAGGGAGCTTTGTTGTTCCTTGCTAAAGTTATATTACAGTATTCACAATTTAATTCATTTTTTCAAACAAGGTGTTGTGGCAGCATGTCATGTTGTGTAGGAATGTGTTGTAGACAGAGCAGTTGGCTAGGTGTATGTCGTGTGCTACGTAATGAGGTGCAACAATAAGATTTACATTTGCAACTTTGGGGTTTGGGTTGCATAAATGACACCATAATTATGTGCAGTGGGATTGAATGTCAGAATTAATTGCAAATCTCACAGCCGTGTATTGTGGATTCTTAAGGGTTAGCATGCATGCTGTTGGTCAAAAAACTTGTGTAGCAGGGACCATTCATATATAAGCAGGTTTCTAAGGCGACACTATTGTTGGTTGGTATTGAATCATTGATGTAAGCCATCTTATGATTGCACATCATACACCATGGTCACAAAAATTGGCTTAGAATATCTTGTGCGCAGCAACCCTAATTTAGTCCTTGCTTGTATCCCATAAAATAAATACAAACTCTATTGAAAAAAACCAATTACATTTAAATTGAGAGTAAATATGTTGGCTTTGTAATTACAATATTAATTTTCTGTTTGATTTTGACACAGTCCTCATCTGTGATTTTTCTCAGAGTATAAAAAGTGTGTCAGCAGACAATTGTAAGATGGGGTTCTGCTGTATGCAGGATGTACTGATGAAGGTGTGGCTGAACATAACATTTTGTTCCCCTCTCAGCAAAGATGTGCATGTGTGTTATCACCTTCATATGTTACTAAACTCATGTTGTTTTCACTGGTTAGAACTTCTCACATGTGTGCACAAAAACACATTTTCAATAGGTTGTGGAACTTTTTCTTTTGCAGTAAAAGAAGTGACTCTGAAAATGGCATCCCATTGCAGCATGTATCTGAGTGGAAGAAATGCTGGAAGAGAAGTGAAAATGATGACTGATGTGTAGTGGATTGTGAGATTAGTGCACTTGGCTGCGTATTCATCTCATTGTAACACCATATTTTCATATGGCTGACGTGATACACTATGCGTTACAAACTGTAGTTACGCCTGTCCTGCAGTGAGGAAGTACATCTTAGCAGCTAAGTACATGTGAAATGTACTGGTATCAAGTGTATGATAGTGCCTGTTTTGTGACATATTGCAGATCTAAACACGTACAACAAATGAATATTTTGATGTATATGTTATTTTTGTACTTGCAAATAGGACTTCCTTTACTTTGCAGTCATGCTTTTTTGTTATGCAGTATTTGTAGCCCTTCAGAGGGGTGTTGGTGTTCACTGCTGTTGACACCTGTCAGTATCTAACAATTCCACTGCAAGTTTTACCACATTTTCCCCACACTTGTGAATTTGCCTTACTTATGTAAATCCCAGTACAGTTATTATGTTGAAGTATGTGGAAATGTACACTTCACAATGGAATGTCCAGGACTCCCTGTTTGAACCATTCATTATGGTCTCTCCGGAATGCACATCCAAAACCATAACAATTTTGGAGTGGTATATACTAATTTTAAGAATGGAAACAGCACATTTACCTCATCTTGTCTTGTTGATATATGTTACTGTTTGTATATTTAGCTCTTATGGCACTGGCATTAAATGCCTGTAGTGATCTGGAAAAGACTGAAGTCTAAATGTGGGCTGCCTAAGAGCATATATATATATATATATATATATATATATGACATTAAGCATTTTGAGCCCTGCACTGTGCGTTACATACTTATAATATTGGCACCAAACAGTTAAGAAGGAATATAAGCACTCATAAAAAAGGGCCAGACCAAATCAGGGAAGAACACATGTTCATATTTTTCTTTCAAGGCTAGTGCGTGTTGCATCTAGTCAAGTCTCAGACTAGAATCAGGAATTTTTTAGTTGTAACAGGTGAACTGGCATGGTGTTCCTAAATTATGAAGTTTTCTTTGCTGAAAGGGCAACTGAAAACTTAGTTGACATAATTACATGAATTGAAAAGTAAACACTGAGTATCCTGTATGTTACCAGCTAGAGATATTAGCAAGCAATTTTTTTACCAAAGTAAGCCAGTGGGGCCTTACCACCTGTTCACAACTCTTGTATTCCTCTTCAAATATTTGTATTTGTTAACAGCTGAGAGTCTATTTCCCATTGTTATCAATAGTAAAATACAATGACCTACACACATGAACTTCAAATCATGGGGCTTTCTACTGAAAGAGCTTGGACACCCCTGCTATAAAGAGTTCCACTGAGACAGGCATGGTAGGTTGTGACATAATGTGGGTCATATTGTGCTCAGCTTTTACACAGATTTTAAAGTAATCATTATGATACCTTTGAAAGTATTTTTATTTACTACTATATTTAGAATCGTAACTGCTGTGCTTGGAAACCCATATGCTTCAATCACATAATGAAAAATGTAGCTCCTTTACAATAGAATGAAAAGCTGGAAATGTTGAAATACTTGGCATGTTAGTATGTATATAATGGATATGGAAATCCTGTGAATGTTTTGTTTTATTGGCTGTTCTTGACATAAATCAGGTAGCCTGACGAATGTGTAAACTTATCCTGCCACGCATGACTTGCATGATTAGTGACCAATCAGATTCTTTGCATGCACTCTGCTTGTGACAAAACCAAAGGAAGTCTGGTTTTGGTTTGTGAGTTGCCTCTCCTATGTGCAGCAGTTCACAGTGTCTTTGATAGTGTCATGGCAAAATGATGGCAGTATGAGTCATTCAACAGTCTGACTTCCCTCAGAGCAAGATGACAGTTTAAACATTCATTGTTTTTCTAAGCAGAATCATGTTAGTTATTTTTATCTTACATGTGTAATGATTTTTTGTGTTAACATGAAGCAAAATGTAACAGTTTCATATGATTATGCATTAGAACTTTTTTGGGTAATATCAGGATAATCTGGCATATTATTTTGAACTTCATGTGCTGGGTATCCATATCATCTAGTGAAGCTTCCCAAACCAGCTTTGTTTAGCTGTAACATTTGTATGTAAAATGATGGTGCTGCTAATGGACAATGTTGAGCATTGTTTTGCATATGACAGGCTGAAATATACTAACACGAATACATGATTTTATAATAGAAGAATGTAATACATATTTTCATCCACTACATATTAACCCTTCATTTAGTGACAGGGTACAAAATGTACCCAGGCGTGGAATTTTCTTGAACAATTCTCGCTGGTATAGAGTAACAATCTTACCAATTTTTTTATTTTTTCGTTGAAGTCCCACTGACACAAAATAATCATCATTTGGCATATATATATTGCTTTTTACGTATGGCATGTTGTTTTAAATCCAACTTGACCATTTTGTACCCATGGAAGGTGCTCTATTTGTCCAACAGCTAATGACAGAAAAACAGACTGGAAATGCTGTCAGTGCTCAGAATGGGTGTGCAAGGACTGCTCTATCAAGACAGTTTAAAATAAAATGTGACAATTGCAAGGAACAGTGATACTAGAGACATTTCATTCACATTTATGTTCTAAAATATATTTTCTGGTACTCAAACATGTTAAGTATTTCACTCTATATAATTGCATGAAAAATGAGGAATCTGAATAAAAGCAACGTTTTGACTACAGTTGAGTCTATTAATTGAACCTTGAAAAAAAAAAGTTGAGAAAATAATTTAAAAAATATGGGTAAAATATGTACCCAGTAACGTAAAAATAGGATGTTATTTGCTCCCTAATCCAAGGGTCAAGACTGATTGAGTTTTGTTAGTAATAACTGCATACAGAATAGTTGCAATAATATATAAATCCTGAATTATGTAACTTCCTGAAATTTGTATGTGTGACCTTGTAATGAAAGATGTGGGTTTGTGCTAAGGAGTACATGAAATTTTATGGTGGCTGTCTGGAATGTTGTAGAGTATAATTCAATAGTCATTCCTATATAGGACAAAGATATGACAGTGAGTGCTTCCATACCATGTGCTGAAATGTTAATTCAATTTGTGACTGAAGTTACTGGGGATCATCTGTGCCCCATGTCCAACCCTGATTCTGAGGTCAGGTCTAGCAAAAGGGTATACAATGCAGCATTGTACCACTCCTCCAGACCTAATTGCCAGATCAGGATTTGTCACTGCTGTACACATTGCAACACCATTAGTCAAATACTGATAATTTTTTTTTTAAATATTAAGAGGGTTAATTGGAAGTATAATACATGGGTACATAAATTTATACAAAATGCAATCTTTGGGGAAAATATGAATGTGAGAATATGTTGTCTGTCTGTTTAATGAAGCACCATACCATGAATAATGGAGACAGAGAATCATGAAATCTTATTTTTGGTATCAGTGCAAGAGTGAGTGATTTTCACAATTGTGTATTTCATCCCTAGGAAGAGAGGATCCAAGGCCTGTTAGGTACAAGGCCCTCTGGGCTGTACAGCTGGTCTGGTTAGGGTGAAAGAAAATTTGCTGCCTAGTATTCATCCAGTTCAAATAGTATTGAAGATTTAAGCATGCTGTCATTGGCTTAGAGTACACAGCATTGATGTGAGAAGTTATGTTAAGGATCAGGAAGGAAGCATATGTCATCCATGAAGCTTTAGTGTAGCATTTCCCTTGAGGGTCCAGAGAAAATCATGGAATATCTCGGACTAATGGGTGTCCCAACTCTGAATCAAACTGGGCAGCCAGGGCAACCAGTGACAAAATATTTCTGGACCCCCCAACAAGGGAGAATCAGCTAAAAATCTTTACACTGTATTGAAAAGAATTATTCTCAGTTTCAAAGTGACTTGGGTTAGACCTCAATAGCTTAATTTGTACAATCAATAATTAATGATACCACTGAGAAAGACAAAAATATATGCAACATAGTTGGACCCCAGACTGCCAGACCTTGGTAATTTGTACCAGCTAACCAACCTTCCCACACTCTCTATGGCACTGTGGGCAGCGGCTGGGTACGAAAAGAATTGTTACGAAGTAGCCAATTTTTCTGACATCCAGCCTTTATACTAATCACTGTATTGACACCATAGGGATGTGTGATGAGTGTGCCTGGAAGCACCCTAATGTCTCACAAACAGCAAATTATTTTGTATTTTTAAGTAGTTATTTGTTAGTTTAATAAGTTTTGTCAAGTTCTAGTTTCTTAAGTTTTTAAATCTGTTACTTTGGCTTTTTTGATGAATGAAAGTAACATCCTCTGCAAATGAGTGTTTAGTAAATTTTCACCTTAAAAAATTGGTAGCACACTGTAGTGCATTGTGCTGTACATGGTATGATTGACAGCCCTGTCTCAACCCCTGCATATTGCTGGTGCATTCTCAACGCTTACTCGAGGAAATATACCCAGTAACCTTGTCACATTCGCATGTCTGCTGCATGTAAAAATTCATGAGTGCTGAAAGGAATTTTACCAGATTTTATGTTGATAACATTTATGAAAGTTTGCTACATATTGTATCTAATAAACCATTTACATTGACCGCTGGGGTTTGGAAATGATTATACAAAAGCGAATAAGCACAGCTGAATTGTAACATTAGACATTTATTTCCTAACTTATGTAATTTTCTATTTTAATTAAAATATTAAATTGCATAAAGCAGCGATATGTTGTAGCGTTTCTGTAGGTGAATATTTCGTGCATTTAAAGTGCGGAAGATAAATTATTCCCTTAAAAAGTGATTTCTTACGTAACTTCTATGCAACGAATTACTACAAACTCGTCTACAACTCTCCTCAGATAGGGAAAGTTGGAAGAATACCCTTAGCCGTGGCCACGGGTCATATCCGTGGCCATCATCGAAAACGTCAGCCCGATGACGTCATTTAGTACAGGCTGCATACCTGATAAGAAAGCGATGGTACTTTTATCTGTGGCTGTTAATCGACGAGTTGTTTCAGTTTGTCGAAGAGAAAGAGGAAGCCCTATGTGTAGCTGTTAAGAAAGTTGTGTAGAACTGCATGTAATAAACAACATAGTAAAATGAAGATCTGGACATCGGAACATACGTTTAAGTATGTCGGTTACATAAGTTGTGTGGAAATACATGTTGTAATCACGTGCTTAAGTTGGAGCTAGCAGTAATAAAGAGAAATGGTTGTTAGTAATTTTGTTGAGAATACATGGTATAATTTTTAATATAAGCCAGTAGTCGAACGTTAATAAATATCCCACGTTTGTTACTTGTTAGTGATATAGTTTTCTTGTGAAGTATTCAAGTGACATGTATATTAATTCCCGTTAAAGGTGTTCTGAAGGTTAAAATATGGATAGTCATAAAAGCCTTCATTTTTAAGGTACTAGCAGTTTTTAAGTGTTTGTAGCGCTGTGTCTCCAAATTTTAGTTGTTTGCTAGTATTGCTAGTTCTCTTCTCTGTTTACAGTCATCCATGGGAAACCGTGGCTCAAGCTGCATGGAGAAAATACCCAAATCCTATGAATCCAGCAGTTATAGGCACAGATGTAGTTGACAGGAAAGTTGTAGATGGAGTTCTACATACACATCGGCTTGTCAGCTCCATGTGGGGCTTCCCACGATGGGCACAGTCTGTGAGTAATCTCTGATTTGTACTATTATTCAGCCTTTGTTGAGGAGAGGGGACGTTTCAAATTTGGTCAGTTTTAGTCCTCCCTCACTCCTTATCTGTATTTAATCTTCGGTTTTTTACTGTTCCTCAATTAAGTGATCCACTTCTAACTTCTGTGGTCTGTGAAGGTACCAAAATTCCATGAAGCAGAGCAATTGTGAGCCACTTTTGATGTCACTGTGAGACAGACCCCTTTAATATTGCACATTTTCCATGCAACTATATTATATACATAATATTTAATACCACCTTGTTGCACAATGTTGTATTTGTTAATTATTGTTCCGACATGTTTTAGCCTTAGCCGTTGGCCATCTTCAGGGAGCACATTGTTATTCGATGTGTGCAGATTATGTGTCGACTTGTGTGGCAACCTTTACATGTGTGATTAAAATTATAATTAAGATTAAATATTAAAATAGGTTTTTTTTTTTTCATATTTTGTTGAAACAAATAGCTGCATCAGTCTTTAATAACTTCTCTTTGATGTTCTTAAAGTGGTAGGTAAATTGGGTCTGATTTTAATGATTTTAATATTTAATTTTACTTATAATTTTAATCATATATGTAAAATTTCTGTCACATGAGTTGATGCATATGCTGCCCATGTCGATTATAGTGGGCTCTCTGAAAATGGCCAATAGCTAATGACTGAAACATGTTGGAGCAATAATTAACAAATAAAAACATCATGTAAGAAGTTGGTATTTAATATTATTTATATTAGACCCCTTTATTTGCCTGCTTTTCCTTCATAGAGGTTAAGAACTGGTATATGAGGTCATAATCACATTGTGTGTTCTTGTGCGCATGTACACTTGGCCTTTTCAGGAATTTTGTAGGAAAACTACAGTTGGATGCCTCCCTCAATCTCATATGTATAAAATTTCTTTCATGCTAACACAAGAATAGGGGATGCGTGTGTTCCACATTCAAGACTTGTTTACAAAATTTTCATTCACTAGCACTTCAGAATTTTCTTATATCATTACTAAAAGCATTATTTTTTATAAATTAACATAATAATGTCATAATACTCCTGTTTTTGTGCCTTCATTTTTTCTGATGTCTTATAGATTTCATATCATATTGTATTAGGGCTAAGAGTACACAATTACCAACATAGATAAAAACATGTAAAGTATACTCTGCATGTTGTTACACCAAAGTTTGGCTTTGGGCTGTCATTTTCATTACAGCCAATAAAGACAGAAATGCGTGAAAATGTAGTTAATGGCTGAAACAAGTTATGGTCACCATCATCTATAAATGTTAGGCTTTAATTTTTCACTTTAATGCTGCAAAGTGAACTCATGGCTGCAATTTAGTGAGAATAAAAAAAAAGGATGCATACTAAGGGTAGTTTTTCATTTTTCGTGTTACTGGCAGAAACGTAATATGTTGACAGTTGTTACTTGAATTACTGTCACTGTCTATGTTGGTATTATCATTTCCATCATAGCACATATGACGAAGAGCATTGCAGAAACAAAGGTACAGATTCATGTTATGTTACAGTTTTCACTCATAAATAGTTCTTCTTTGGAGAAAGAAGGCTGTTTTGAAGTGTTTGTGAATGAAGAATAGCAAATAGTTATAAATGTGTCCAATATTGTTAGTATTGCTAGTGAATTAGGCAGAACTGTGAAGGAATAAATCCTAGTGTGATGGATGTTGGTCCTGGAATGGGTGTGGAGGGGCTAAACGAAGCCACAAATTGTCTGAACTAATACGAGTGGTTTAGCAAATGAAAGCCACATGTCAATAAAACGTATCAGGAGGTTGAAGAGCTAGAGAACCATCTCTATTCTTGCTATCAAGGAACTGAATGTCCTATATATATATATATATATATATATATATATATATATATACTACCCACCTGAACACCTGTCTTATAATCACACACCAGTGGGAGCTGGTGGGCATAGTAAAGTGTGTTCTGTGTTTGGTCCTGCATCCTTATTGGTTAACATGTTGGTTACAGGATATCAGGCCCGGCTCGATGGAACGCCACTGTTTCTGATAAAGTTTTCCATGGCCACTTGTATTTCACTTGCTTCCTGTATGAGGTGGTCCATATGTCCTCTTGTTCTGTCTGATTTAGAGGTGCCGCTGAAGTCAATTCAGTGACCTGTCTTGATGTATGGAGTAACTGAAAATGATGGACCTAGCTTTTAGACATAATGACTTTTACAAGAAGAGAGATGTAGAGGTGGAATGTGCTGCAATGTGTTAAACAACTCACAATTTTTCTAGACATGCACGTGCACATTTGTGCATACTCCACATGCAAAATATGTTAATGCTGTTGGTGGTGTTAACAATTTTTATGGCACATGATGTTCACAAGTGAGGCAGCCTTCCTCATGAATGGTCATATAAACAGGCACAGCTGTCACTTCTGTGGACAGAAATGGCCATATAAAATTTATGAGTATGTGTAAGACCCCCAGAAGTTAGTGTGTGGTGTGGCAAATGTGTGGTGCTGAAAACATCATTTACAAAGATATGTTTGTTACATTTGCTTCTTTCCACAAATCTGTGTCATTGAACAAGAAGAAAAAGGTGAAATTTTGTGTCAACATGACGATGCTCCTTGCCGCTTCAGTCTTGAGACATGAAGGGCCCTGAATGTCAGATTTTATAATTGTGTAATTGGAAGAGTCTTACCAATGCTGTGACTGCTACAAAGTTCAGACCTGTTACCATTGGATTTTTTCCTGTGGGGATGTATAAATTATCTCATTTACAACAAAAAAATTTTAGATGCAAATCATTTGTGTTAGAGAATTAATACAAGTGTAGCAGCAGTCACTATGGAGATGCTGCAGTGAACATGGCAAGAAATGGAGTACTGTCAAAATGTTTACAGGGCTACAAACATTGCGCACATTGGGATATTTTAAGGTTTGTATGTAGACTTTATGTGCTGATGAACATGTTACTGCAAAACCAATCTTTCTGTACCTCTCTTCTGCAAGTTATTGTGTCTTGCAGCTAGATCTGTCCCTTTTGATCCCGTATATATATGACTTGAGCTGGCATCCTAGTTTTTTGGTTCCTTGATGATGGGGACTGAGGTGGTTCTTGACATGTTGGTTCACTTGCTTTCCAACCACCCAAGCCTGAAAAAGTTGTAGTGAATTTGGTTGCTGTGAAAGCTTTATATTAAATTCAGGTGTGTTAGCACAGAAATCAGTTTTTAATGAATAAGTGTGGTAAGATTTTTAATAGAGACATTGATTTTATTAACAGCCATTCGAATGTTTATTATGTTAACCATAGGGTACCCCAGAACTGTTCTTAAAAAGATACAAACCATTAAGCAGGGAAAGGAAATAAAAGTACCTATTTAATTTAATTAACTATATTTCTTCAACTGAATGGGATATGTAGCATGAAAACAAATGTATAGTTACAGCAGTATTTTTGGAAATTGAAACTTTAAGTCAGAAAATCATGTGTGAAACAACTCAGCTCCCACTGAATGGATTTTGATGAAATTTAATACTTGAGTGTGTTTTGAAAATTTATCAAGAAAATTCATGTTCATTAAAATATGGCAAGAATAATTGAGATTTTATGTGAAGACCAACCAATATACATTTTTGATCATATCTTGCTCATTTCTTCTTAGAGTGAGACATTTTTCAGACAAAAGTTGTAGAGAAAATCAAAACTCACATTTTATGTTCGGTAACTTTTTTTTCGAAAATTGTGCTGTTTATGAGATAATATGGGAAAATACTTAAAGAGTCATGCACGTCCCATTTGATCAACATGGCCCACGTGCGTTCCATGCTGGGTATCTAAGTCTACAGACACACACTCAGAATGTGTAATGTTTATTTCTTTTACACTGCAATGATGGTTGCACAAACGTGCCTTAATGTTACCTTGTATGCACATTGTCTTTTTTTTTAAAAAAACTATAAACACAAATTCTATTCCCAAGGCCGTTCTTCCCATGGTATGTGTACCCACATAACAATACAAACTTCAAGGTTTTGAGATCTCACTTCCATTATAAACTGTGCATATACAGGGTGTTTCACGACTTTAGGGCATAACTGCAGGAGGTGATTTCCTAGGTCTTTGTGATCAAAAAAGTTCATATAAACATGTGTCCGATTTTGGACGGTTACGGAGTTATGACC
>Ga0136643_10005851_pt1 | contig 17476 bp, 13 predicted proteins | sample TergutLab28metaG_FD_96883 | JGI IMG/M metagenome (GOLD analysis project Ga0136643, IMG submission 96883) | Labiotermes labralis P1 segment gut microbial communities from Petit-Saut dam, French Guiana - Lab288 P1 (version 3) (version 3) | ecosystem: Host-associated > Arthropoda: Insects >... | reverse complement strand
ATGATTGCAAGTATCATTGTAAGGACAACGGAAAGTTTATCAATGGGAACAACACGGGAAACATCGCCCCGTTGTAATGCTGCAAAATAAAACAGCCAAGATGCCCCCGTAGCAATTCCCGACAGGGCAAGAAAGAGCCAATTTTTATTGGTAACATCGCCGATATAACGCCATGCGCCCGTTATAAAAACCATCCCCCATGCAAAGGCAAGCACAACCACCGTGCGTATTGCGGTGGCAAGGTGCGAATTTACCCCTTCCAAGCCTATGCGTGCCAAAATAGCGACTATTGCGGCAAAAGCCGCAGACAATATTGCGTATAAAAGCCACATTATAAATTACCTCCAGTCGGTATGCGGGCGAGCAATACTCGCCCCTACGATTTTACAGCACGGACAAAAGCGTCGGCATCCACGTGCAAAGCAAGCTGCGAATGAAAGGGCAGGGCAGCAGACTCCCATTTACCGCCCTCTATGCGGGACATGTCAAGAATGGCTTCCATAGAGCGTGCGCCATGGCGAAATTCCGGCACGGTAAGCATTGCACGTATAATGCCGTCTGCCACGGGGGCTTTGCCGTCTTTATCCATGCCCAGCTTGCGCACACAAAGACTGCGGAGCAACAACGCGCGCCGCAATATGTAGTTTTTATCATTATCATCCTTTTTGTTTGGACCAAGTATGCTTATAGTGCCGCGAAGGCGGCTGAGGAAGTCTGGACCTTTAACATTGCGGAAATACTGCATGTCTACGGGATTTGCAAATGTATCAAAGTTCACCGCCGTGCCGCCCGCAAAAACTAGGATACATTTTCCAAGGGGATGCTCGCCTTGCCCATCCCTAAAACGCCCATCCTGCATAGGCATAAGAAAGGACTTTATCCACCCCAAAGCCATGCCGTCTTTGTCGCTGTCAAATTCGTCAAAGAAAACCAGCGGCAGTTTGCCCATTAGTATCGCATCCCGCACCTTTTGGAACGCCCCCGCCAAATCCTGCGGGCTAATGAATTGGGACACATTAAACTCCAGCTTCTCGACCTTGCCAGGTAGGATGTTTTTTGCAATTTCCGTAACACCAAAGGACTTGCCAGACCCCGGCGAACCAAATACTGCAATAGACAAAGGGCGAACACTATCCCCTGCCGCATAGCTTAAAATAAGATTGCGTATGTTTTGGTAGCTCTCAATTTCCCAGCGGTCTATGGTAGTGAAATTACCAAAGGTTAGCTGAGGCAAGCCCTCTATTACAGAAAAACCATTTTGGACATATTCGAAAGCAACTTCGTCAATTTCTTTGCCGCCAACATTTGAGGTTACAATCCAGTCATTTGAAGCAACTAATATATTTTGGTCAAGATACGCTCTGTTCTTATATATAGCTGATGACGCAACAAGAGGAATTTCAAAAGCATTCCATCTTTTGGGGGATATGGCAAGGTTAATATCAAGATTATTTTTGTCTTCACTTAGGTTATATCCTGTATATGCAAGGCTCTCGCCCACTTCCAAAACGTAACGAAATAGGCTTCCGAGAGAATAAGTGTTTATGCCGTCTTTTAGAGCTTTTGCTACTATCCATTTAAAGTAAGACGTAATGTCGACTTCGCCGTCATCAATGTCAGGAATTTTTTCATTGGGGTCAAATGTGCGAACAAGATGTAATAGTTGTGTCAAAAAGAATACCATTACGTCAAAGGTTGCATTTATCATTCCGGGAAGATTTTCTTTGGTTGCACCTTCTGCGCCACCATGAGTTATCATTAATGCCGCTTCTAACCTTCCGCCATTCTTCATCAAAAATACTCCGCCGTCAATATCGAATGCAATAAAAATATATTTTGCATCAAGAAGGTAACTTATTGAGGGGTTCGTTTGAATTTCTGCAACAAGTTCTGTTGCTGTTCGTTCCCAGCTTATTTGGCGGCTTATCATTGCGCCCGCATTGCGTAAAGTGGATATGTCAAGAAACAAAAAGCATTTGTTTGCAATTTTGGCAAATTGCTCCTTGTCGGGAATTGACTTGTCTGAGGCCCATAAGACACTTTCGGCACTTGTCGGCACATTTAGCCCGCCATAACCCTTGTCGCACACAATAAGAAAATCCATATCCCCCTCAGGTAGTTCTGAAAAAATATTGTTTGGTGTTGTACCTTCTTTATGCCCCAAATAACGGGTCATTGCGTAATAATTATCATTTTTAGGAATAGAGAATCTTTGCATTTCGCTGTATTCCCTACGAAATTCATCGGTGTTTAATTCATCTTCAGTAAAAGCATCTTTTATACTCAAGCCTAACAAGACAGACTTTGTGAAAAGAGCAAGTTTTTTTATACCGCCTGGCAAGGTAGCATGTTTATACATTCCATCCACATTGTAATTCATAATAGACGTATGGGCGTGTCCGTAAAATCCTAAATTCATTTTGTGTCCTCCATTTTTTGCTTGCAAAATTTTTTTAAACCGTTATAATAATTATAATGTCTTTTAGGGCAAAATGCAATGTTTTTGTAAGGATGGTGCAAAATGCGTTTAGATAAATTAATTTCAAACTGCGGCTTTGGCAGCCGCAAAGAAGTTAAGGAGCTTTTGAAAAAAGGTTTAGTTACTGTGGATGATGCGGTGTGCAAACGTCCTGAAGCCCAAGTAGACCCTAGTTGCCAGCGTGTTTGCGTTGGTGATGTTTTGGTGGAATATGAAAAATACAGTTATTTAATGATGAATAAGCCCGCAGGCGTTATTTCTGCCACTTTTGACGAAGAGCATACTACTGTGTTAGATTTGGTAGCAGAGCGTTATCAATATGCCCAAGTTTTTCCCGTTGGGCGGTTGGACAAGGATACGACAGGGCTACTAATACTCTCAAACGACGGCGGCTTTGCTCACAGGGCTTTGTCTCCGAAAAAACACGTAGAAAAAGTTTATCGTGCCGAATTAAGCGCGCACATTGACAAAACTACAATTAAAGCCTTTGAAGAAGGCATTAAAATTGACGACGACTTTACAACAATGCCAGCGGGACTTATCGCTTTGGATGACGAAGGGTTTGTTGCACAAGTTACTATCCGTGAAGGCAAATTTCATCAAGTTAAGCGCATGTTTGAGGCTCTTGGAATAAAGGTTCTTGCTTTAAAACGCACCCATTTTGCAGGCATACCATTGGACGAGAATTTGGCACAAGGCGAATACCGCCGCCTTACTGATGATGAGCTTAAAATCGTGAGTAACCTACTTTCAAAAGACTAGCAAAAAACATATATTGTTAATAGCAAAGATAACGAGGAGATTAGAGGGAGTTATGGACAAAAAAGTTGTAGCTGTGCTTTTTGGCGGACAGTCAAGCGAGCATGAAATTAGCAAAATGTCTGCCGCCACAATAATGGCGGCACTTGATGAGGAAAAATATTTTATACTGCCCATTTATATAACAAAAGAGGGGCGTTGGTTTTTGTACGACGGCCCAAGGGATAATATTAAGAATTTAAGCTGGGAAAAATTTGCAACTCCCGCCATTTTAAGTCCTGATACAAGCCACGGAGGCATTTTACGTCTTGTTGGGGATAAATTCAAGATAATGCCCATTGATGTCATTTTCCCTGTTCTGCATGGTAAAAATGGGGAGGACGGTACAATTCAAGGGCTTTTTGAGCTTGCAGGCATACCCTACGTAGGCTGTGGTGTTTTGGCATCTGCTGCTGCAATGGACAAAGCCTTCGCCAACCAAATTGCACGCAAATTGGGCATAAAGCAAGCAGATTGGCTCGAGTTTTCAAAATCTGAAATTGATAAAGATATTGAGGCTGTTGCAAAACGCATCCGCTATAAAATAGGCTATCCTTGTTTTGTAAAGCCCGCAAACACGGGTTCTAGCGTAGGAATTTCCAAGGCAAAAAATAAAAAAGAGCTTATCAATGCTTTGTATGAAGCCGCAAAGCATGATAAAAAAATTGTGGTCGAAAAAAGCATTACCGGAAGAGAGCTAGAGTGTGCCGTTATTGGAAATGACGAGCCTATGGCATCAGGTGTTGGCGAAATCGTAGTTACTGCGCACGAATTTTATAGCTATGAGGCAAAATACAACTGTAATACCACAAAAACCTTGGTAAGTGCGGATATTCTTGCCGAAGCAAAATCAAAAGTTCAAGAGATTTCACTGCAAATATATAAGGCACTAGGATGCGCAGGGCTGTCCCGTGTGGATTTTTTCCTAACTCCCGAGGGCGAAGTGTTCTTCAACGAAATTAACACAATGCCCGGTTTTACACAAATTTCCATGTACCCCATGTTGTGGAGTCCCGAAGGCATCACCACATCACAGCTCGTGGAAAAATTAATCGAATATGCAATGACGGTGGCAAAAAATGGCTAACGATAATAGGCCCATTGGCATTTTTGACTCTGGCGTTGGTGGTTTAACTGTTGCAAAACAGATTATAGCCACCATGCCAAACGAGCAAATAATATATTTTGGCGACAGCCTGCGTATGCCTTATGGAGAGCGTGATGCGGATGATTTGGAGCAGCTTTCCCGACGCATCATCAATTTTTTGATGAGCAAAAATATTAAGGCTTTGGTGGTTGCCTGCGGCTCTATAAGCTCTAAAATTTTTGACCGTGTACGCCTTCAAGTGCCGCAAGGCTTCCCCGTTTTCGAGATGGTAACCCCCGCCATAACTGCAACGCTTGCCGCCACAAAAAACCAAAAAATAGGCGTGCTTGCCACGGCTGGCACAATAAACAGCGGCACACATGAAAGGCTTATTAAGCAAGCCCTGCCAAATGCCGAAGTTACAGCGGTTGCCGCCCCTCTTTTTGCTCCGTTAGTGGAAGAGGGCTGGGTTGACAATGACGTAGCAGATATGACGGCAAAAATTTATCTTAAACCCTTCTCAAATATCGGTATAGATACGCTTTTGCTTGCCTGTACACATTTTCCGCTAATGAATACCGCCATTGCAAAGGCTTTGCCAAAGGGCATTACCATTATTGACCCAGCAGTTCAACTTGCTAATGACATTTGTTGCCAAATTAAAGAGAGGGCGGCAGATTGTCGCCCCTACGATGTTGCAAATGAGTTCTATGTAACGGCTAAACGGGAAAAATTTGACCAAATTGCGCATTTAGTTTTAAACCAGTTTATCAATAGTCAGTTTGTTATTCTTGGTGATGAACGATGATTAGGGTGTTGTCTTTATTTTCAGGATGCGGTGGTCTCGACCTTGGGTTTGAGGGTAATTTTGATGCACTTATAAACGGCAATAACTGGCAACACTTACCCAAAACTCGTTTTACGACAATTTTTGCAAATGACATCAATCCCGACGCAAGAATTGCTTGGTTGAATTATTTTAATAAATTTGATGCATCAAACGATGTGTATAAATTGGGTAGTATAGTGAATTTTGTAAAAGCACATAAGGTCGGTGAATTTTCCTTTCCTCAAAATGTTGATATTGTTACTGGCGGTTTTCCTTGTCAAGACTTTTCTATTGCGGGCAAGAGACTTGGATTTAAGTCCAGCAAAAGCCACGTCGGGGGAAAACACTGTTCGGATGCTCCAACCGAGGAAAGCCGTGGTAAATTGTACATGTGGATGCGTGAGGTTATCGAAATAACTCGTCCCAAGTTATTTGTAGCAGAAAATGTAAAAGGACTTACAAACCTTGACAATGTTAAAAGTATTATTGAAAATGACTTTCGTTCCGTCGGAGATAATGGTTATTTGGTCGTTCCTGCCAAAATTTTACACGCCGCCAACTATGGCGTGCCACAATCAAGAGAGCGTGTAATTTTCATTGGTTTTAATAGGTCTCATTTAAATGCAAGGGCTTTACACGAACTTTCCATGCCTACTATATGTCCCGGTTTCGACCCATACCCACCACCAACACACGAATATACAAAAAAAGGTAACAATTTGTTGCCTCCCATAACCGTTTCTGAAGCTTTAGCTGGTCTTGACGAACCCGATATATCCAATGATTTATCGCAACAAAGATACTCCAAAGCAAAATACATGGGCAAACATTGTCAAGGTCAAACCGAAGTGCGCCTTGATGATATTGCGCCAACAATACGTGCAGAGCATCATGGAAATATTGAATTTAGACGACTTTCGTTAGAAAATGGCGGAAAGCACGTTAGTGAGCTAGAAAAAGGACTAATAGAGCGTCGTTTGACGGTACGAGAATGCGCTCGCATACAGACTTTCCCTGATGATTATGAGTTTGTTTTCCCGCCCAAAAATGACATCAAGGGCGTTTCCGCATCTGCTGCATATAAGTTAATCGGCAATGCCGTGCCGCCGCTTTTAGGCTACGCAATAGCAAAGCGTATTGAAGAAAACTGGGAGCTATATTTCGGGGAGGAAGACACGCAATGATTATTTCTAACAATCGTGAGCCAAGTTTAAAGGAGTTTCAGGGGCTTGTTGACCTTACAACTTTACGGTTAAATGATGACGCTAAAAATCGCATTGCATATTATACTAAACGTAATGCTCAACTCTTGGAGGATGATGTAAAGGGATTTCTTGAGGTTGCATCAGTAGGCACAAAGTTTGAAGGGTCTATTGAAAAAATTTCTGGTCAAAGATTTCCCGATATTGTCGCATCAAAATACTATGGTGTCGAAGTCAAAAGCTCGAAGGATGACAAATGGATTTCTCTCGGCGGTAGCATTAATGAATCAACACGTGTGCAAGGTGTAGAGCGTATTTTTTTGACTTTTGGCAAGCTCACAAGCCCAGTTGAATTTCGTAGTCGCCCCTATGAAGATTGCCTTTCAGAGGTTGTTGTAACTCATTACCCCCGCTACAAAATTGATATGAATTTAACAAATGGCAAAACAATATTTAACAAAATGGGTACAAGTTATGATACACTGAGAAAATCTAGTGACCCCGTTGCCGCTGTCGTTGACTACTATAAAAATCAACTTTCTGACGGAGAAAGTCTTTGGTGGACTGGCAAAAAGAAGCAAGTGGAAGCTCTGCCAATGAAAGTCAGGCTGCTACGAACATTATCTATCTCCGAAAAAAGAGAGATTATGATTTCAGGATTTGCATACTTCCCAAATCTGATGGGTAATGCCAGCACAAAATACGAAAGGTTTTCTCTATGGCTCGCAACGGCGCACGGAGTAGTTTCCACTTCAACAAGGGATGCTTTTTCGGCGGGTGGACAAGGCAAAATTGAAATCGATAATATGCAATTTGAAAAAGTACCCCGTAAAATAATAAACATTTACGATAACGCAATAAATATCGAGAAATGCATTTTAAATACTGACAAAGAAATTTTGAAAGAAAATTGGCGTATAGATTTTATAAGCAGCGACCGAATGGGACAGTGGCTTGAACTTGCATCGCAATACTGTTCAAATGATGAATTTATAATTTTAGCCGCTATCTTTGGCAGATAGCGGCTAAAATTAGTTTGTAAAGCCGTGTTTTCTAAAAAGTGAGGCATTTTCTTTTGTTGACGCAACTTGCACAATGCTGGGCGTGGCTGAGGCTTCGCTTATCTTCCAAAACATATATTCCAGCAATTCTTTTTCAAAGCCTTGGTTTTGTTTTTTGCGCTTAAAGCCAATGCCCGTGATGCGCCAAGCGTCCCCCTCCAGCTTCCAAAGAATTGCGCCCACAAGCCGCATTTTGTACCAATACATTGCAATTTGTCCGCCTGTTTCCAAATGTTCGTTTAAGCTGTCAGCGGTCTTGTCTTTCCAGCCGTCAATCACTTTGCAAAAGATTTTGGTGATAATGCCGAGATAGCGTTGGTCGTAGTCTGTTGCCATGCTTATGTCGGCATTGGGTTTTTCGTATTCTTTATCGCCCATATCAAAGTGCAGTATTTCGCCCATGCTCGTCCTCCTTTTCGCTAAAATGCGGCTATATGCCCGTCGCAACGGCTCTCCGTGCCTCCTGCCAGCACTCCGTTTTCCAGCCGCCAAATTATTTGACCCCGCCCAAAACTGCCGCTGTCTATCGGCATTGTTATTTGATGTCCTTTTGCGGCAAGTTGCTGCGCAATATGCTTTGGAAAGCTATGCTCTACTTCAAACTTTTTGTCTGCCGTCCACTGCCAGCGTGGTGCATCAAGAGCTTGCTGGGGATTAAGTTTATGGTCAATAGTGTTTTGAATTACTTGCAGATGCCCTTGCGGCTGCATATATCCGCCCATAACGCCAAAAGACCCTATTGGTCTGCCGCCTTTGGTCAAAAATCCCGGTATAATAGTGTGATAGGTGCGCTTGCCGCCCATTAAAGCATTTGCATGATTTGGGTCAAGACTAAAGTCCGCCCCGCGGTTTTGCAGTGCAATACCCGTGCCGGGAACAACTAGACCACTGCCAAAGCCCATGTAGTTACTTTGGATAAACGAAATCATATTACCCTCATCATCTGCCGCCGCAAGATAAACCGTGCCGCCACTGTCAGGCAAAATTGGTGCGGGTTGTGCAGCTGTGTCTGTAATTTGAGCCCGCAATTTTTCAGCATATTTTTGAGAAAGAAACTCATCAATGCTCGCTTTCATGTGGGCTGGGTCGGTTATTGCCGCCTTGCCCACAGCAAATGCCAGCTTCATCGCTTCAAAAGAGCGGTGATAGTCCACGTCTTCGTATCCTGACAGTATATTCAAGGCAAGCAAGGCGACTAATCCTTGTCCATTAGGCGGAATTTGCCACACGTCGTAGCCACGGTAATTCACCGAAATTGGGTCAACCCAAAGCGCTTCATGCGCCGCAAGGTCATTTGCGGTTAAATATCCGCCATGTTTTGCACAAAAATTTGCGATAGCTTTTGCAAGCCCGCCACGATAAAAGCTCTCTGCATTCGTCTTACCAATTTCTTCCAGAGTTTTTGCATGAGTATCAGATTTCCATATTTCACCAATTTGTGGTGGTTTTCCATTTGGTGCAAAAGTTTTAAACCAATGGTCAAATTCTACACCCTTATCCTTCAAATTTGCAGCATATGCTTTAAAACCGCCTTGCCAATATTTACCTACTGTTGGAGAAATTGGATGCCCAAAGCGAGCATACTCCACAGCGGGCGCAAGGCATTGTTCAAGAGTTAGTTTTCCAAAACGCTTGTTAAGAGCCGCCCATGCCGCAGGCGCACCCGGTACTGTAACAGGCTCAAAGCCAAATTTTGGCATGGTTTCGTGCCCTTTTGCTTTTACAGCATCAATACTAATGCTCTCTGGTGATTTTCCAGAGCCATTAAGTCCGTGCAGCTTGCCGCCAGCCCACAATAGGGCAAAAACATCACCGCCAATGCCGTTTGAGGTGGGTTCAACAACGGTAAGGCAGGCAGCCGTTGCAATAGCTGCATCTATTGCATTGCCTCCTTTTTTCAAAATATCCAAACCAGCTTGAGCAGCTAAAGGATGCGATGTAGCAATCATACCTTTTTTAGCATAAACCGCCGTACGCGATGATGCATAAGGGTTGTATAATGCACTAAAATCCATAAATGCCCTCCTAATACTAATCCTAGATTAAAACATAGAGTGCCGACCGAGTAGCAAAATCAAAGATTTTGCGTTTAGCGAGGGAGAGCAGTCTATGATTTTAATCAGGATTAGTATAAAACTTTTGATTTAATTATAACGTCTACTTTTTTTTTGTCAATGCTTGCATTTGTTAAAAATTTGTGTTAGTATGTCTATTGAATACAAAACTTTTAGAGATAATGATTGCAGGAGGTAAGCGAGATGTCAAAATTATTGCGCAAATTAAAAGTGGGGGCTAGGCTATATATAATGTTTAGTTTTCTCGTAATTTTTCTTTTAATAATTGCGTATGGCGGAATAACAAGCCGCATTGCACTTATAGAGGACTCAAATGGAATGCTCGACATTGTAAGCCAGCAAATCCAAGCTGACACTGCTACTTACGGCACTCCATCGCAAGGACTTATTTATATTGAAAACACATTAAGTAACAATATTTCAGAAATGGAAGCATCAAACCGCATGATAATTTTCATGGTTATCCTTGGTCTAGTCATTACTATACCTATTGTTGCGCTAATTGTGCGTTCCATTGTTGTGCCTTTAAGGCAAGTTGAGCATATTACACGACAAGCTACCCATGGCAACATAAATGTAAACTTACCTCCGTCATCCAATGATGAAATAGGTATTTTGGCAAATGAAATTGGGCATTTAGTTAGGGTTATAAAAGATATAACAACAGACCTAACCCGCATTAACCATGAATTTAACATTGTTGGCGATATCGAATACAAGGCAGATTCAAGTAAATACGAAAACTCTTTCAAAGACCTTGTAGAGAGTATAAATCAACTTTTGCACCATCAAGTCATGGATACGCAAATGATTTTAAATACCATGGAAAAAATAAAGGCTGGGGACTTTAAGCTAGATGTGCCAGAAATGCCAGGCAAAAAGGCTATCTTGCCTCAAACTATGTATGACCTTTTAGTTACTCTTAACCGCTTTGCAAATTCTTCCCGCCTTTTGGCGAAAGATGCTTCTGCTGGTATTTTAAATAAAAATATTGATGTAGACAGATATACCGGAAGATGGTATGATTTGGCAAACAGCCTTAACGAACTTGTGGCTGCCGTGAACGCTCCATTAACGATAATAGAAAACTCCCTCAACGAAATGAGCAAGGGTAATTTTGAAGATGCACGTATAGAGCAAACTTTTAAAGGCTCTTTTGAAAATCTTAAAAATGCTCTTAACACAACGGAAGAAACTACGCTAGAATACGTCAATGAAATATCGCAGATTTTATCCAGCATGGCAAAAGGTGATTTGACGGTTTCAGTTACTAAAAACTACATCGGCTCTTACGCTCCGATAGAAACTGCACTTACACAAATTCTATCTTCGTTAAATGACACGATGAATGAAATTCAATCCACCGTAAATCATGTTGCACAAGGGGCAGAGCAAATGTCAAGCAACTCTATGGTTTTGGCGGATGGTGCATCAAAACAAACTGCCTCTATTGAAGAGTTGAGCAGCTCTTTGATGCTTGTTCATGAAAAAACCACGCAGGCAAGCGAAAGGGCACATCAAGCAAACACTGCGGCAGCATCCTCGGAAGAATTCGCTTTGCAAGGTCGGGAAACCGTGAACACCATGTCCGAAACTTTGGATGCTTTAAAGGAATCAAGCGGACAAATTGCAAATATCGTTGGGGTTATAAACAATGTTGCTTTCCAAACCAATCTTCTTGCACTTAATGCGTCCGTTGAAGCCGCAAGGGCTGGTGAACACGGCAAAGGTTTTGCTGTGGTAGCAGACGAAGTCCGCAACCTTGCAAGCAAGTCATCAAAATCCGCTTCTGAAACAGCAGAAATTGTGGACAGCGACTCCAAAAACCTCGCCGCAGGACTTAAAGCCGCAGAAGATGTTGTTGCCGCCTTTGAAACCATTACATCAAACATTAGCGAAATTTCTGGAATAGTTTTTGAAATAGCAGGCACATCAAACGACCAGCTGACTTCCATAACTAATATAAAAGCTGCAGTAAGCGAGATTGCAGATGTGGTAACAGATACAGCCGCCACAGCCGAAGAGTCCGCTGCAGCCAGCCAAGAATTAAGCTCGCAAGCAGAGCTTTTGCGCAATAAAATTGCTTTCTTTAAACTGCGGTAATCAGCAAAAGGCGACCTAAGCGCGCCCTCACATAAGAAAGCAAAGTTGCGACCCAACCACACCGAGCCGTTTCACAATTTTGCTTTTGAATAATGAGGTCGCACAATGAGGGTCGCCTTTTGCAATATATCTATCCAAATTTAGCAACCCAAGCGAGGAAAATCGCATTAGATTACAATCAAGAGGAGCAAAAATGTTCTTGCTCTGCAATTCCACTCGTGGTATAATTTTAAAATAGGCTAGTCGCCATCATAGATAGTGGGGAAAGCCAGCCTATATTATAAGGGGGGATTTTATCCATGAAAGCTAATAAAAGAAATTTTGTTATTATAACGCCGCTTGCCTTAATAATGATTTTTGGTGTTTTTATGGTTTGCGGTTTTGGAATAGCTACTGAAGTAGCCGCCGCAGAATCAAGGAATAGTACGAATAATACGCAAGCATCCTTTGATTTTGATGCCCTAAGACAATCAGGGAATGAAATGCGGGCAACCTTTCCATGCAGATTTCCCAATGTTTCAGCGTCCAATTTTATTGATGTAAACTTTAATGGCTCTTGGGATAGCGTTGTAGGAAATCTTGAGATAAATTTGTTAAACGCCAATTTAAGAATTGAGTTTCATACCGATGAAATATTAGAGCGCAATAGGTGGAATAGCTCTCTTAATGACCATAGAAGAGTTTTTATAGAAAGCAGCGGATGGTCTACCGCCTACTCTATGCATACATTCGGAAGTGGCAGCTCCAGAAATAGAAATATATATGTCTGGGATAACAATTCAGCATACGATGCTTTGGTTACAATTCATGTTCCACTTTACGATAATTGGCTTTTTGAACAAGTAAATATTCATTTGGAAAATGGAAGCCTTGAAATAGATGAATCTATCAAGGAATTTTTGACTGAAAATTTGAACATAACTGTCGTGAACGGCTCTATTAATGGACACGAAACCCAACCTATAAATTTGACAGAAGCAATAGGAATAGCCCGCAATCATAGCTGGTGGAGTTGGTTTTTCCGCTAACATGAGATGAGTGTATGGTTTGCGTACAAACAGGCAAGATTCTATATTTTATCGAAGGAGTTTATCCTCCAAATGTTAGACAATAGGTACAAATGGCAGAGAAGATAGCGTAACCGCTATAATTTTTATCTTATATGACGGCGACCTTCAGGTCGCCTTTTAAGTTTATGATATAATATCTATCCAAATTTAGCAACCCAAGCGAGGAAAATCGTCTTCGTTTCACTTATAATTGTATCGAGAGGGGATTATTTGAATGGATTGGCTAAAAGGAATGAATGATGTGGTTATTCATATCGAAGAGAATTTGTTGCATCCTATTTGTAATGCAGACTTATCACGGATTGTCGGTTGCTCTGTTTACGAATTTTCCCGCATATTCTCTTTTATGGCAGGAATGTCTGTTTCGGAGTATATTAGGCGCAGACGTTTGTCGCAGGCTGCTTTTGACATTCAAAGCGGCGGCAAAGTCATCGACATTGCTTTGAAATACTGCTATGAATCGCCCACATCCTTTACACGGGCTTTCAAAGAACTGCACGGCATATCGCCGTCGCAGGCTCGCAAGGAAGGTGTACCCTTAAAAACCTATCCGCCAATAACCTTCGTACTCACTATAAAAGGAGTGAACGAGATGAATTTTAGAATCGAGAAAAAAGACAGCTTTCAAATTATGGGGCTGGCAGGCACGGATAACCTAGACTGCAATACTTGGGGCAACGACACTCTGCCGCCATTATGGCGCAAATTTATGGATGAATACCATCCACGCTTGCAAAATGCCGGCGGCAAAAGTTTTTATTCAATGCCTTTTGAGCAAGTAGCGGCATACGACTTTGGAAATGACCAAAACAGCACAAACATCATTATCGGTGCCCAATATCACGGAACAAAGCCCGACGGCATGACGACTAAAACAATACCTGCCGCAACATGGGCGGTATTTACCATTACCTCGCCCACGGGCGCACCTTATGTCCCCGAGGCTTGGACTCGTGTTATAACCGAATGGTTTCCAGCAAGCGGATATTTGCGAGATGAAGAGGTGCCGAGCATGGAAGTTTTTCCTGACGGAAACGCATCTTCAAAGGATTACCAATGGGAAATATGGATGCCTGTTAAAAATCTTTAATATTACAAAACCTCCCGTCGCATGTCTGCACAATGTACATTTTTCCGCAGTAATCCAACAAAAAATCCCCTTGCTACTAGCATGGGGATTTGGGGTCTGGACTTGTCCCAGCGAGCAGCTAGGTTAGGCTTCCACGAAGCGGCGGCAACCTAGCTGCTCGCCGGAACGAGAATTTCAATTAAGCCCATCAAAGCTATTAATTTCGTATCCCCCACAAGATAAGGTCGATTTTTTGAGGTGTCCATGAGCTGCTCTGGAACTGTTGGTTTAACTGAGCGGCTTTATCTCTCAATATTTGTATAAGAATCACACCATCAGCGAGTTTGAGATAGCTTGGATTCATCGACTTTAACTCATTGTGTTGGGGCAAGTCGCTAACTTGAAGCAGTGATTTTACTACGAAACGGTCTACAGTTCCAAAGTATTTAGGGAATAGGACGGCAAGTAAGCCAGATGCGCCAGCTATGCCTAGACCATGTATCTCTTTTGCGATAACCAGTCCCTTGCGAATATCGCTTTGGTCAAACAAGAACAGTTTATCATGAGTTTTACCTAGACCTACTAGACCCTCAACCTCATACTTTTCGAGGTCTTTTCGTCTGTCATCTAAAGCCCTCGCACCGTCAGGAGCAACTGTCGTTTCAAATTTCCAAACAAAATATTTGTCGTATAGAAACCTATAAAACTCTTCCGTAGACATTGATTTGACTAATTCAACATCAAACTGGTCGAACTCTTTAACTATTGCCACCCTTTTTGGCGGCACACGACTCCAATAATTGCGGTAAGCAACCTCCCAATCTTGCTCTTTCCCGCTATGCCATAATTGGTCTAAGTTAATTTTCATGCTCATTACTCCTCCACTTCGGATTTTTCTTGTCAAATAATTATGACATGGATGCAGTCGCAAAGTCAAGAAAAATCGAGATGTAAATTGCACACCTCGATTCATGGGAGGTTTTTTGATATTATCGAATAATTTCGTATATTAGCGGATTTTGTTTTGGTTTTACATCAGAATATTTATACGCCGTGTCAAGCAATTCCATGGCAGGATTTGGGTTTGCTCCATAAATTTCGGCAATAATTTCCCCTTCATCCACGTAATCGCCTGTTTTTTTAATAAAGATTATGTCGTCAACCATGCGTGATGCATGACCGCAAGCCTGCCCATTCATGATGTCAATACAGCCTGCCTTGACGGCTCGCAAAGGTGTGCATTGCACGTCCGATGCCCAATTATCAATGTATTCCAAGCTACCGCCCTGCGCCAAAACCATGCGCTCAAACCTCTTGTATGCCGAGCCATCGTCAATGCAATTCTGCGCCGCTTTGCGGGCTTTGGTTTCGTCCATGTCTTTTGCAATCATTAAAATCTGTGCCGTTAGCTCTACACTTAACTCCTTGATATCGTTTGGGCCATCCCCACGGAGCACGTCAGCTGCTTCTGCAACCTCGCTGGCATTGCCGACAGCCCTGCCAAGAGGTGCGTCCATTGCCGTAATAACCGCCGCCATATTGCGTCCGCAATCACGCCCAATATCCACCATAACTTGCGCAAGCTGGCGAGCTTCCTCATGGGTTTTCATAAAAGCCCCACTGCCCGCTTTCACGTCAAGTACAATATTTTTTGCACCTGCCGCAATTTTTTTGCTCATAATGCTTGCGGCTATCAATGAAATATTGTCCACAGTGGCAGTTTTGTCCCGCAAGGCATAGATGATTTTGTCCGCAGGTGCAAGATTTGCAGTTTGGGAAGCAATAACAATGCCCACATCTTCTAAAATCCGCACAAAATCATTATTTGTGAGGTTGTAGTTAAAATTTGGAATGGTCGCTAACTTATCAATAGTGCCGCCCGTATGCCCAAGAGCCTTGCCGCTCATTTTTGCCATTGCAACACCACTTGCCGCCACCATTGGCCCAACAGTAAGGGTCAGCTTATCCCCAACTCCGCCCGTGGAATGTTTGTCTGCCACGGGACGGGTTATGCCCGACAAATCAAGCACATCCCCGCTATCCGCCATAGCCATTGTCAAATGCGCAGTTTCTTCACGATTTAATCCGTTTATGCAAATAGCCATTAGCAATGCTGCCATCTGCCCTTCGCTTATACTGCCATCTCCAAAGCCTTCCACCGCAAAGCGAATCTCCGCCTCGCTCAATATCTTTCCTCTTTTCTTTTTATCCAAAATATCAAAAATCCGTATCATAGCTACACCCCCATATTAAGAACTCAACGTCATCTAAATCCTCCTTGTAGCACCAAAAACCGCCTTGCCCTCAATAGCCGCCGCAGACCCAAAAGCACAAATATTGTTTTGCGCAATGCTTTTTTCTATTAGGTCTGCAAAACTGCGTATTTTTGCAATATTGCAAGAAAGAATCTCATCTCTTTCTTTTTGGCGCATTTCGTCAGTCCAGCCTGTAAGGTGGTTGTTTGCCGCCATCAAGCCTTTTTGGGCATTTGTCGCCGGGCGGTCAAGCCCTCGAATTGTACCAATGATGAATTTTTCCATTTCACTTGAAGATATATCAAGATTACGAATATAGTTAGCGCAAGACTTAAATACATCTAGCGTGCCTTCCATTTGAGGGTCGCGATAGCTGTGCAAAAACATTCCTCCACGGCTGCCAAAGCCGCTTCCGCAACCATATGCACCACCTTTCGCTCGAATTTCTTCATACAAATAGTTGTCTAAAATTTTACCCAAAACCCGCAAGCCGCCTTCATAAGCAAAGCCATCTGCAAAAAAATCTGCCGCCTGCGCTACATATTGAACTTTTGATGCGGTGATAAATCCCTCGTTTTTTGGCTTTATAAGGATAGGCTGTTCAGCTTTTGTAATTGTTCCACTAAAAAGCCCGTTGCTAAAACCTTTTAGCGAGGCGGCATATTTTTCAAACAAATTTTCGTTTGCAACAATGTTGTACTGCGCATTTTCCTTGTTATAAATTAGCTTTGCTGTTTGAGCGAGTTCCGATTGCAGGCTCTCAAAACGTGCATCAAAATTTTCACAGAGCTCTGCCAAATAATTGTAAAAGCCAAGACCGCCCACCGCATCTTGATATGCCGCAGGAAGTGAGAAATACGTGCTGGCTCTCATAATTGCCGCAGATGTTCCGTTTGTTAAAAAATGGTCGTCAAGCGATGCCTTCATTTCAAGCAAATAATTACGCATCTGACTCTTATCAGAAAAAACACTATTACAAATAATTTCATTCACAATATAAAACATTTTATCTGTGTTTTGGCTCAAAAATTTTGCGGAAACAAGGGCATATGGGGTAAATTCCTTTGTGTTTTTAGCAATGATGTCAGTGGTAAAGCCAAGACCCCCAAGATTGTTCTTAATTTCCTGCGTGATGCCTACGGTATCATAGTTTTTTGTTGCCACATTGGCAAGCACGTATTGCAAAATATTTGCAATAGGCAAGCGGCCCTGCGGCACAGCGGACATATCAAAGAGCATGGTGGTATAAATTATATCGTTTGTTTCCAGTGGAGCGTGGAGCAGTTTGACACCACTTTCTTGTTTGGCTTCTAATGATACATATTCTATTTTCGGCTTAATGTCATTTACCGCCAGCCTAGGTATTAATGCAAGTAAATCTTCGCTATCTTGTGTTTCTTGAAAATTCTTCAATATTGCCAAATTTTCTTCGATTTTTATTAAATCCT
>Ga0136643_10005845_pt1 | contig 17484 bp, 7 predicted proteins | sample TergutLab28metaG_FD_96883 | JGI IMG/M metagenome (GOLD analysis project Ga0136643, IMG submission 96883) | Labiotermes labralis P1 segment gut microbial communities from Petit-Saut dam, French Guiana - Lab288 P1 (version 3) (version 3) | ecosystem: Host-associated > Arthropoda: Insects >... | reverse complement strand
ACAGAGGTCCCGGGTTCGATCCCCGGCGCTACCAGATTTTCTGAATAGTAGTGGGTCTGGAACGGGGTCCACTCAGCCTCGTGAGGTCAATTGAGGAGCTACTAGAATGAAAAAAGTAGCAGCTCCAGGTCTAGAAAACAGAGATTAACGGCTGTGGGACTCGTTGCGCTGACCACGTGACACCCCTCTATCCGCAAAAGTTGGCACTAACTTCGCCGACCGGCGGCGGCCGCTCTGTCGGTATAGTTCGCGTGCGGACTAAGGCCACGGAGTTAAGAGAGAGTTACTTATTACAACATTCTTATGAGCATATTATATGTGTCTTCTAACCAATGTCCCATTATCTACTGCTGTGGTACTGCACAGTGATCACATTACATGTATGTCAGACGTTTGGCAAGAAACAGAACAACATTGGACAGAAGGCATCTGCATTAGCTGCCACCATGCAACCAGACGAGGGATGGAGGAACAGAAGAAATCTGAGATTGTGATTTGTGCAAGCATACATATATGTCTGTAGAGCGTTTTCCTTCATCTTGACTGAGAAGATATACTAAGATTAAAAAACTCACTTACCTTCCACAAGTTTCAGCTTTTCACAAAATACACAAACTGTCTGTTTCACAATACACCATATCCACAAGTCACAAGGCAAAATAGAAAAATTATAAAAACAAAGTTTTATCCTTTTCTTTCAATGGTAGCACCAGAAAAGCTTTAAATCACCAAAAATATAATAATGACTATACAGTACACCCACTGTCTTTAGCAAAGACAATACAAACATTATTGTTATGTTCCAGTAAATATGTGTGACAAAACTACTGCTGCTGCTACTACTACTACTACTACGACTGCTGCTGCTGCTAGCACTAATAGTAATGATGATAATAAATTATCATCATCATCATCCTCCTCCTCCTCCTCCTTGTCCTTCTTTGGTGTGTTATGTCACCATTGTCATTGTCGCCATTATCATCATCATCATCATCCTCAATCTTCTTCCTTCAAAATTTCTGCTATTACATGGATCACTTAGTAACCAAGGCTCTCTGTCTCTCTCTCTCTCTGCAATCCCACAGCTCCTCCTCACTTCCTTCCATGTTCTATCTTCCTGCTGCATGATATCCTTCCTAACCCACTGTTCTTGTGGTGATCCCAGTCATTTGTTATTCACTTTCTTCTGGATTTTCATTCCATACTTCTTAAAAAACTCATCTCAGCCACCATTACTCTATTTACATCTCCCTCAGTCCATGTCCATGTATCGCTTTGTACAATACTGTGGACACATAGTAGTTTTTAAAAAACTTGTTTTTCATATTTTTGGCAATTCCCACTTCCACAGTGTATTGCTAGTTAACTGGAAAAAATGTTCTTTTTCTTTCTTGTTACATTTCCTCTTGTTCTCTTGCAATTGTCACCACTTTACTTCCTAAGTATATAGAAATTCTACAAGTACAACAAATGTTGGAGAATTACATACTGAATGGCTTACCTGGGATTTCTCCTTCATTGTCTGTCGCACAAGATAGCCACGACAGTATGCCTAGAATAGAACATCACAATAATTATTATGTTTCAGTCTAAATGTCTGCATTTTATATTAACACATTGTCATATTGTAAATATCTTAAATTTACAGAAATATTTAATGTTCCCTGTTTTACACAACAGTTCTTTCCAGACAGATTGATGATCTAATACTGAGAGAAGTATGGAAACCTTGAAACTAGTATAATGATAATTTTGAATAATAACAATAAGAGGTACCTTAATTTTAATAAATATATATATATATACACACACACACACAAATTCTTTGCAATTTTGCATTACTTGTTGATATGACAGTATAAGATATAGTACAATAAATCGTCCCATGGAGCAGCATACATCTGAAATGCTTACTAGAAAACTAGTTTTCTGTTTATCTAGCTAATTACTCAACAGAGCACTATCCTTCTTCAGCTGGTACTACATTGCTTAGTCAAAAATTCCATCACTGACAAAACCTGTAAAGAACACAGTTACTGCACCATTTAAAAACATCAATTATTTCTTGAATATACAAGTCTTCTGGAATGTTTAGACTATGTTAATCAGCAAAGTATTTCTTCCTGGTATTTTGGTGAAGCACGGCAGCAGAGTCAGTATGGTGATTAGGCTACTGGCTGGACAACCAAGGAACTGTGGTTAATTAATGGGAGGAACAAGAGATTTTTTTCCCTATCAAAAGCACCTAGAAGGGCTCTGGGGTCACTCAGCCTCCCATTCAGTGGAAACAGGAAGAAGTGGCTGGGGCATGAAAGTAAAGCCATGAATAGCAATGAGTGGAAGCTGCCCCCCCCCTCCACCCCCATTTACCTTCATAATGTGCACAGGAACAATACCTTTACCTGGTAGTGCAGTGAATACCTTCTCAAATAATAAGTTGTTACATCAAGTATAAACCTTGTTTGTAAAATCAGTGCTTCTACATTTATCATTCTCATTTTCTTCTATTTGTGTAGGTCCTTGTCGATTATCTTACTGTATGTTGAAAGAATTACACTAATCTTACTACTTTTCATATGTCATAGTGCACACAGCTTATAATGCACTTCACATCTTACAGCAGGCCTGATGGCATTTTTTTGAACAGATTTAATTTGTAATGCAATATGTAAAGGGGAATTTGAAGACAGCATGTAAGTGAAATCAGTGTTAACACTACTGAGTCCTTTGTTACAAAGAACAACTGGTTGAGAAGACACCTTGCAATTTGTGGGACTGTCAAGTATTTATGCAAGACATCCACCAATCCACTACTCAATGAATGAATATTATGAATATATGGAAGACAGAAGAATATAAACCTTAAGAGGCTGATTCACTTATACATTATTTTAACCCTGTTAATAGTGTACAATACTAGTAACAACTCACACATCTTAATTGTAATTGTTCTGATGTTATAATTGTTAATAACTATATCACCATTATATTATAATTATATTTAAACATTTGACATCTGAATTTTTAACAGATATTTATACAACTACTTTGACAATTTCCACATCCTTGGTACTTTACCTGTATACGGATATAAGGAAAATAAAGTGAATGAATGAATGAAATGAAAATCAATACAATTTCAGTGCACTAGGTTCTCAATGTTTTAAGAATGTGAAATTAAATCAGCAATAATGTAAGACTGTTTATAAAGTTGTTCTGACTCAGCTAGCTCAGAAATGTGTCCAGTGGTGGTTTGGTACTAACAACAGTGAAACTCTGGGTTCTGCTATAGCAGTATCACGTTACATAGTCATCAAAATTTTGTTCCAGCACAATCCTTGAACATTAACCTAACAAGTATTTCTCTGTAGAATGCATCACTATCCATGACCTAAACTGGCGAGTAAATTACTGACCCCAGCAATCATCAATATTTGTTACCAACTCCATTATGATCCTAACCAACTGATGGGAGACCCAACAAAATTTTATGGTGACAGAAACTATGAATGATTTATATTTTATCATATGAGGGATTGACATACATTGTGTTTGAAAAGTCGCTGTGCACTTAGGCTACGGTAGAGTCCAGTTGAAATGTAAAGGCACATGGTGACACACGGTAGGGGAAGTTCGGAAAGTCGCTGTGCACTTACAAAAGGTGTTGGAAGTGATGTCCATGAGTGTCTAAACAGGCCTGAACCTGTTTAATTTTATTCGGAAACACTTTCTGCAGATCTGCTTGTGCCTAAGTGCACAGTGACTTTCTGAATGCATGGTATTATACACATGCATACACAAAAGCGAATGTAAGTACATGCGCATGTACACATATAGGTATGAATGTCTGTTGAGGTAACACAAATAATATATAAATGCAATCAGTAAGGCTTTCTCTGTACACACCAGGATGGCACATGGGTCAAAGAGGTATAGCTCCAAAGCACTGAATGAAGGTCAGTGATCTGCTTCATGCCCTGGTTGCTTTACACCTGGGGAAAGAGCCTGCCTTACCCACTGAATAGGAGGCTGGGTGGGTCCCAGAGCCAATTGCTATGATTTGGAGAAGCGAAAATCTCTTACCCCTGCCAGGACATAAATAATGTGCATTATTTATTTCTACTTTATGTAAAAAGACAGACTGTGGCCAAAGTCTAATCAATCAAAGATACATCACTTCCACATTAACATTTAAAGAAATTAGTGTCTGACAAAGTTGATTTGTGTTCAGTATCCTACCTGAAACTTTGAAATGTGAGAACGGAGGTTCGTGAAGTCGTACTTGAGTCTCCTTGAACGGAGCACAGCCTGGAGTCGAAGGTAGCCTTGTCTCACCTTCTGGTACTGCAGACGAGGGCCACGGCCACGCCAGTACTTCTGCAGAGTCAATGCGGCTGAACGCAGTTGCAAAAATCTACATGAAAATACAAAATCTTACACCATCTGTATTCAAATTGTTCACTGGCTGGAAGTCACAATAAAGACTACCACAAATGTAACATAATCTATTCAGATTCTTAGTGCTGCACAATGTGCTTCCACACAATATGTTAAGAAATAGTACAATGGAAGTTTATGTCTGTATGTTCCAGCCAACATACTTTCACTACTTGTATGCACCTCATCATAACATGCTAAACAATGTTAACATCAGAAATAGTTCCAGAAAACACTGAACCTTAATTAAATGCACATTTTTAAGAGCCATATCATATAATCTATCATATCATCAAATTCACATTATTTGGAACTATGGTATTTAAAGTTCACTTCCAAAACTTCCTAAAACTTGTGTACATAGTTCTCACGTCTTGCATTACCACTTAACTACAGATGGCTATGAATTCTAAAGGTCCACAGTAAAATGCAAGTGGCTCATGGTTTATAATAGTGTGTGTCCGATATAACAAATTTTTTCAGTCTATGCTGTACTTGATGGTACTTGCATGAAGACTGTAACAACTTTTATGTTTTATTAGGTCAAGAATAACACTTCTGTAATATTAGGAAAATATTTTCATTACTTATTTATTCTTACAATTATCATGGGAATATTCTACTTTATCAGTTACAGTATTATTATGCATAGCAAAAAAAAGTGATCCCATTACAGGCCCGGTGTTGCCCAGAGGGTGGGTAGAGGTATAGCTCTACTCTTCCATGACTGCGGCACTAGAAGGGGGTGAGTGGTCAGCAGCACGCCCCGGCCACACTTTACCCCTGGGAAAGACCCGGTACCCATTTTGCAGTAGGCAGGGTGGGCTCCAGGTCAGGTCTGGACGGGCAGAAAATCTCGTCCCGACTGGGATTTGATCCCTGACCGCCCAGCCCATAGTCAGTCACTATACTGAATCAGCTACCAGACCCACACATTACTATGCATAGTCAGGAGACCAAAACTCTACCGTTTCCGACACACCCATGTCCGAACACTCCTCTGCAGCACCAGAATGCTCTTCATAAGAATTCTGTCCCTCGCCTGCTCCAGTAACGTATCATGAGCATCTTTTAGGAAGAGTTTGGTGTGTCCCACCTGGTAGTCTTGCTTCCCCAATGCTAGCTGACAAATTTTACTTGAAGCAGCTTTACAATCAGTCTGTAAATTAACAGTTCAAAACCAGAATTCTTTGTAGTTTATCAGAGAGTTATGATTTAAAATGCCTATATTTTGTTTTTGGGTTTGAAATTACACTCTATTTCCTAATTAAAGAAAAAGTTTCTATGCAAGAATCCTAAATTTGAACACAAAAAGCCTATATCCCTTTCATCATTGTCACCACCATCATAATTATGATCACTGTCATCATCATTTGCACCACCATCACCACTGCTATATCAACATTATCTTCATCTTAAGACTTTGATCTTGTGTGCAGCTACCTTGCCAAATCATCATTTTTCTGCACAGCAACGATATCCTGCACCTCTTTCCTGGTTAATATTAAATGGCAGTACATATTTAACCATTATCTACTTCTATTCCCAGACAAATTACAATACACAACTTTACAAGGAATACTTCTTTTACAAAGCAGAAAGTAGACTCAAAGTCCCTCAAATGGGATTTTGGTGCTGAGTTTTATGATAACTAAACTGTAACATACTAGGAAAACAGACAGTCAAGAAACTGCAACAGCAAAGAGACATATAGTCATTACAGTTCAAACAAAAACTTGATGCCATATGGATGTATTTTGACAACTGCCATCAGAAGATGACAAAACAGATTTGGAACTGGTTTCTCAATAAAAGAAATAAATTGTTAGACTTAGAAAAGTACAACAAACTGGTAGGGAATGAGGACTAGCAGCAAAATAACATAGGAGAAGAGAACCTAGAAGAAAACAAAAGATGGCATCATGAAAAACAGAGTTCACATGTACATGGAGATTACCTTTAGTCCAAACCACACTCAAAAAGTAATATGTTTTGAGCGTCACAGCCACTAAAATGTGTAGGTATACAGTGGCAGTGTGCTATATAGGACTTAGTTTTCAGGAAATAGGACACATTAAACACAACTATATGGAATAACACTTAACAAATTACGTTACACGAATGTTTCATAGCGGCTAATAGGAAGCATTCTGACAGAAAAACACCTTATGAGCATGAGGAGTTCCTGGTGCAAGGAACCTGTATCTCTCAACAAACTCTTGAAAAGAGTGACGAATTGGATACCCAGCTCTTCTGATTTTGGCAGTTTCCATCATACCAGAGTATCGTAGCTGTCTGCAGCACAGATTTCGATCAAACACCTGGTTACAAAAAAATACCACATGTCAATATGTGAAGAATAAGGCTGCATTAGAAATTATGCAGCTATCGCTACAATAGTCACTGGGTACAGGGTGCATAATTTGGATTTGATTCCTGGAATTGGTAACATTACATTCATAATGACAATATCAAGACCATCCCTGATGCTCTGCCAAACTGGTATCTAATGACTACCACCAGCACTCTCCTATAGGTTAAAGAAGCTGCAGCATGAAACTGACTACTCACTTCATATAGTGCCAAGGTCAAGATTGAATAATGTCTACATTCTCCTAATAGTCCTTCAGGGAATATTGCTTGGACACATGGACAACTTAATAGTTAATTTTACTTTTTATTACTACAGAAGAGTGTTAATAACAATTATATCCATATCTCGATTCAAGATAGAGCAGGGCAGTACTGTGTATTATTTATACAGTCCAACTGAAACAAAACACTGCCACACTACATAGGAGAATCATGCCCTGTCCTGTTCCACATCTACAAACACAAGTGCAATTACTCTTATCCAACATGAACCACAGTTTCTTTCACATTACATCTGAAAATGCAGAATGGGAAAGACTGAAGTAAAAAGACTACAACACACAATTAGTTTTATATAACATGCTGTGCCTTAGGTACAGAGGCATTCAATTGACACTAAAGTTTTCTGTGTGTAAGTGGGCATGAAAGTATCATATACTGTACATATGACAAGGGACAAGTGGATGTGACATGAAGCAGTTCACAGTGCAATGCCTGTAAAGTACTCTGTTTGATCCTCAAGAGTCAACAACTGCAAGAAATCCACTCTGTCAGCATGCCTGATGATCCAGTTGAGATACTAGCACATGGTTGCAGATGGTGTAATAATGCAAATATTTACAGAGCACTGTCACTGCCACATAAATCTGGCTAACTGACCGCTAATGGTGTAATAATAGACTCAGACTACAGGAAGTGAGGCTCAGAGCAGATCAGGTCTCTTATAATAGGCTTAGAAGCATATCTGCACCTGTGTCTAGAATAAGATAAAAACCAAGCATATACACCAGAAACCATTGTGCCTCCTTCAGTAGTAAGGATTGATCAGCAAAAAATACTTCAACAGTGCAGAATAAATGAAGAAGGTAAATGTCTTGTTTGATTATTGAGTTCAGCCACAGATACTGATATTGCAGATTGAAAATAAATGTTTCAGAGTAAACTAGAGACCAGGCAGATTTAAACAGACAGCAACAACCTGTCATGGAGACCGGACACTAACTGAAATAGAGTCAATGAAGTCCTTACCTAAAGTAGCCACCTCTCTATTAACCTCATCACCTTAACATCATGTTATAATGGTGGGCTACATAAGTGCAAATGATTAATGTGTGAGCAGGTCAAGAGTCAAGTTTCAATTACAGCCTGTGAATCAAGGAACTTGACAGCCCCCTTGGCAACCCCCCCCCCCCTCCCTCAGGATGTGTACTGACATGTAACTCTCAAGGTCTCTCACATTTTATTCTCCAGGATTATTTCACTTTAGTAATTGCAGAGAACATTCTTATAAGAAAAATAATTAGCTGCACTAATTTCTCAAATTTATTTTTGGAATAAAATTCTACATGTTTCGCACAGTTCCACTGTACATCATCAGAAGTTTTTCACTGTACACACAGCAGTGGTATATATCATACAGGTTTGCTGACTGCTTGCTCAAGGATTATTTCACTTTAGTAACTGCAGAGAACATTCTTACAAGAAATCCAACTAGCTGCACTAATTTCTCAAATTTATTTTTGGAATAAAACTGTACATGTTTCAGACAGTTCCTCTGTCCATCATCAGGAGTTTTTCACTGTACACACAGCAGTGGCATATATCATACAGGTTAGCTGACTGCTTGCTCGAGGATTATTTCACTTTAGTAACTGCAGAGAGCATTCTTACATGAAAACCAACTAGCTGCACTAATTTCTCAAATTTATTTTTGGAATAAAACTCTACATGTTTCAGACAGTTCCTCTGTCCATCATCAGGAGTTTTTCACTGTACACAGCAGTAGTATATGTCATGCAGGTTTGCTGACAGCTTGCAAGCAAGCAGTCAGCAAACCTGTATTCCAAAAATAAATTTGAGAAATTAGTGCATCTAGTTGGTTTTATTATAAGAATTTATCATGATGCATGGTCACCTGAACATCAAATTTGTATAGAACATGTGTCACACATTATACAAAGCAAGTTACCTGTGGTTTCTTAAGACTGTTGGGTTTAATACAACGCACAAAGAAAGGATGGCAACTGTGCAGTGTCTTCATAAGCTCATCAAGAGATTTCTGGAACTGTGCAGACAGAGTCATATTTCGCTTCTTAGAATCATGCTGGTTGACTGACAATTCATCTGCAAACAGATTCTTCAGGAACTTGTTGCTGGCAATGTGAACCAACTGTTTCAAGTCTGTGCTGAATGAGTCTCGGTTCTTCTCCAGGAAACCTATTGAAATAACCAATGATGTAATCAGTCAAACACACAAATAAGAATCAAGCGTTAGTCACTTTAAGAGCATTCTCATTATGCCTCTGATATATTTATACAAATTCATAACATAGCATGTAACAAAGTCTAAGTGCAGTTAATGTATTTTGGTCTTTGCAGCCCACATTTAGTGTAGTACATCTTCCATGAAATCTACAGACCAACTGTACAATGATCCCAGCATCTATATCACAAATTTCTAATTGTGTACTTTTTATCCACATGGCTCAACAGCCTAGTGGACCTAGGCCTTCTCTGTGAGGTTCCTCAATCACACGCAGATGCATCCCACTCAGTAGAACTCCTCTGGATGAATGATCAGACCGCTGCAGAGACAACGCACAACACTCACAAAAGACAGACATCCAACCCCCCCCCCCCACCAGGATTAAAACCCACAATCCCAGCAAGCAAGCAGCCATAGACCCATGCTGTAGACCACGCAGCCACTGGGATTGGTTTTTAATTGTATATATTCAGCACTAAAACAGGAGATAAAATGATGCAGGATATTCATATGTCTCTTAAAATCATGCCAACTTGCGTACTGTTTAAACTGCCATACTGGCATAATGATTCATCAAATATTAGCAATCATATTGCAGCTGCTTAGGTCATGTAACATCAAATGGTCAGATGACTGTACAGTAAGCAGTTGTGGCCAGGAGAGTAACAACAAAAACTAAACTGTTGGACTTTTTTCCTGACAGAACCAGAGGATTTTCTCTTTGCCACTATGTTCAGACCAGCTCTGAACCCCACGCAACCTCTTATCCTCTGAGTACAGTGCATGCTTTAAGGAACAAAGCAGTTGGTGTTTGTATCTGACCACTTCTATTTTATGCTGAGTTCTATACTTTGTGGAGCCTCACCCCCATGCTCTCTATATGCATCCATGTTGTTAACTTAGGCACAAAAGCAATTCTACCTTCATGTTATATTCCTGTTTTTGAGAACAATGGTTGCACTATTATTAACAGACTACTTACCTTCGACAGCATAGAACACTGTTCCAGCAAAGTGATTCAAGCCAAAAGCTTGTGTTTTGTCAAACTTAGGCTTCAGATAATGCTTATTTCCTTCATGTGTTTTATGAACCTTATTCAGCATGGTTTCATCAGTCCCCTAAAATTTAAGGAACAAGGATATTTCATAAATCAAATGCTACCAAGCAGAATATCAAGGGCATGTCACAGCCGAGGAAAATAAGTTGTAGTTATGTGAACTGGTTCAGGACAGGATGTAATGCCACACACTTATGAATGATTTCCAACAAGGTCATGGTTCACAAAGCCAAAAATTTAAATGGCACTCATCCATTTAACCCAACATATACATCAAATTTGCAGACAGAATTAATTCTATGCAGTAGGGTTCTCTTTGAGAAGCTGACAGTCACTCGGCCGATCAAACAATTACCTGTCATTGAGGGAACCTTAAAGTCACTTACTCTTTTCAAACAAACCCTTGAATGGGACACATCAGTTTCTGGCAATGGTGTACCGAGGAGGGGGTTCAAACCAAACCCCCCCCAGAAATTCTGAAGGCCCTCCTAAATCGTGCCAAACTCAACCCGATTGTGAAAACTGTTAAAAATTGCTCAATTTAGGACGCTAACACTCCAAAAATGTTTGAAAAAAAGGCAGTAAAATTCTATAACTACCTAGGTTCGCAATTGTTTTACATTAGCAATGACAAATAAATTGGTTGTGATCATAAACAGTCTTAAAGTACCAAAAATTAAGAAGATTTTACTACATGAAATGAAATTTCTTGTACAAAATTACAGCTGCCTCCAGAACCCCTGACTATGGGGCTACCACCCCCAGATCCCTGTCCAGTCCTCAACTGAATTTGATGAACCACCCCCCCCCAAACAAAATACTTGGGTACACCACTGGTTTCTGGTCTGTGTTAATACTATTAATTCAATGGGCAGGAAGACAAGAGAAATAGAGAAGCTAGACACTAGTAAAGAAGCTGGTTGAGAAAACTAAATATGTATATGTTCACATCTTATCAACAGGTAAAAAAGGTACCAAGTGATCCTATTACAGGCCCGGTGTGGCCCAGAGGGTGGGTAGAGGTCTAGCTCAACTCTTCCATGACCATAGCACTAGAAGGATCTTATCAACAGGATGCAGTACAAAATCACAACAGAAAGATAACTAATAAGTCCTTCCAAAATGTTGCAAAGTTCAAATACCTTGGAGGAACGCTGCCAAATCCAAATTTAATTTATGAAGACATCATGAGCAGACTAAACTCAGGAAATACTTGTTATTATTTTGTGCAGAATCCTTTGCCTGCCTGTCTGGCATCTAAAAAACTAAGGATTCAAACATACACAACTATAATTTTGCTCATCACTTTGTAAGGGTATGAAACCTTCTCTCTCCAACTGAGGAAAAATCATAAACTAAAAGTGTTTTAAAACAGTGTGCTGAACTAAGAGAGAGACCTAACAACAGCCTGCAGAAAATTACATGGCATAATTTGTACTCTGCACCAAGTATTGTTTGGAAGATCAACTCATAACAAGAAAATGGGTGGGTTACGTGGCCCTCATGAACAAGAAATAAATGAAATGAAATGAAGAGAAACACATACAGTTTTATGGGAAATCCAGCAGGAAGGAACCACTTGGAAGACCTATGCATAGGTGGGAGGATAATATGAATGAAAGAAATAGAATGACAGGTTGCGGACCGAATTCATCCACCTCAGGATAGGAATGATTAAGAAACTGTTGTAGATATGGTTATGAACCAATAGATTCCATCAAATGTGGGGAATTTCTTCATAGGCTGATGAACTGTTAGCTTCTCAAAATGGACTTAATTTCATAGAGGTGGTTTGTTGAAAAAAGCCCACCACTGGACCTCATCCCAAGTTCTTGTTAAGAAAGATACCCTATGTAACACTCCATATCAAGTTGTCATCTGTAATAAGGAACTCCTAGCCAATCATAAAATGAAGCTGGAGGATAACACTTGTTAGAAACCCACAGCTGCCTATATGATACATTCACACTACCCTCCACATCTAGACAGCATCTCTTCCAGCATATCAGGATACCCCAAGATGTGGTCAGGAAGGGCAAAACCTAGAGCTTTCTTTCCAACATCAGAAACCCTCAAGAAACATGCAACTTAGGTACACAATTTAACAAATAAAATTTTAAAAATATTCATCTTTCCTTTATATAAAATGTTAATACAAAGAAAACATAACACTCAAATGGACAAAATCAGAGTACTAATTTCATACCTTTGGAAATTTTGACTCTTCATCAATTAGAGCCATAATGTTAATGGGCTTTACTCCAATGAGATCCAAAATATCTTGGTTGTCAACAAATGACATGTGTTTCCAGCTGATGCCCTCACGTGTGTATTCCTCCTGTTCCAGCTTAAAAATGTGCTGAACAAAGAACTGCTGTAAGTGTTCATTGGCATAGTTGATGCACAACTGCTCAAAGCTGATAAGAAAAAGTTGATTACATAATTTAGTACATACTTTAAATGCACGTGCTTGTTTGATTTAATTTCTATGAATACTGTAATATGTATGAGCAGTGCTCAGAATTCATAACTTCAAAGTCAATTAAAAACAAACACAAAATCCAAAGAACTAATCTGTAAGAGGGATGATATAAGAGGTTTTCACATCTATAAAATGTTGTTCTCTGAAAGAATACAAATTTTTGCAGTACCTTTCAAATTTAAGTGATTATCAAAATGAATTTGACTAGTGAAGTGACTGGGTTAGGTGTTTAATGTGATATATAATGAATTCTATACAAATTTTAATCTATCCATCATTTAACTCTTATAGGTTATGACACCATGTGTAGTTGCTTATATAAAAGTCCAAACTATGTCATAACCCAGACTACCATAATCCCAAAAAACAGTAAATTCAAATTTGGATAAAATTCAATATATACAAAATTAGAAATCTAACCATTCACTTCATCAAAGAGTATCCCTCACGGTACTCATGTGGCTTTACAACCACTCCAAAAACCTTTATTAGTTTGAGGGAGCCACATTTCAAACTTTATTCTTACAAATCAACAAAGAGCAAAATATGTGAATGATAATGTTCATTACGGAAAATCAAACTGACGAAAGGACAAGTTCTGTAGCAAGCAAACTTTGTAGACAGATATTCTGTTTGGTACTGACTTCTTACGAAGGGTGCATCTTTGATTATGAAACTTGCAATCTAGGCAGAACCTTAGTTCTGCCCAGGCTCTTGAGAAAATAATAATATACAAACCACTTCAGTTCAGTTCAATGCTACAATGTACCGAATGATTCCAGATGTGACAAACTTGTCTTATTTCATCAATACTCAGAAATTTAACTTAATTCAGAAGTGACAATTTTTAACAACATACATTTTGAAGACAGTGGCTGAACTCCCCTCTACTAATTCCAAATATGACAGAGTTCATAACCACATATCAGTAAAATAAAACAAATATTCGATGAACTTTTCCTCTGTCAAGTGCAGAACAAGTTTCAATACTGGAAAATATTGTGTATGATGTAGGGAACAAATGTGTCAAAAATGAATAAAATTTATATTGGAAGAAATTCAATGTAAAATAAGAGTTCTGATTCCTTGAAATGTTTCAAATGTATGGTGATAGCAAAAACTAAAAATTAATAACAATACTATTTAATTGTTTATTTTCTACTAATACAGGTTCCAAGTAAAATCAATCAGGTACAACAAGAAAGCTTTTTGTGCTGTTGCTACATGATTTATGATATAAAAAAGTTTCATACAAAATCAGTACGTATGTTTGATCTCAGAGCATTTCCACACAAAATCAGATGCCTGGCTCCAATACTTGATTAATTACCAATGTCATACCAGCAGATAAATATAGATTTTGCAGGACAACAATGTTGTTGGGTTACATTCTATTTAAAAAAAAGGCCCAATGAAAGCTGTGTACTTTTCAGACTCTATGTTAAATGGCATTAATTCTGCTTCCATCTCAACAGTTCATGTGCCTGCTAAGTTAGTGTTATTCATGGCAGAAAATTAAACAATATGCACAAAGGTGAGGTAAACTGAAGTGAGATGCTGTTTGTACCAAGTTTCATGAATTCGTTTAATTAAATTTATTTATTCATGGTTTTGTTAGGGTACCTTGTCTTTAGGCTGACCTCCACAATGTAAAGCACAATTGCTAACCACTCAACCAAAACATACACACAAGTTTCATGAAGACTTATCAGCTGGGAGTAATGATGTTGAAAAAAAGACATGGATATACTACAATATACCCTGGACTTCCATAGAAACAACCTTTTAAAAATACAGTTAATTATTTGTAATTTGGACATGATAAGAGTATACAAACCTGTTGGTGTCAAACTTTTCAAACCCAAAAATATCTAGAACTCCAATCGAATTCCTTGTTTTTGCTTTGGGTTTGAAGATGGTACTATTAATTTTCTGTACAATGTTAATGAAAAGTTGCCCATAAATTCCCTTCACAAAGGCATCTCGAACTTCAACAGCTTGCTCTACAGAGAGGCTGCATACCTATACAACAAAGACACAAATTACCGGTAACAGTTTGGTTGCTTACAATCAATGCAGAACACAATAAAAGTACTAACAGTTAAAGAGCACCATAAATATATGCAAAATGTTATGCATAACAGGTCTTTCTTCAAATGTTTGTTAGGTACACAAAAGACCTATTTTAAGTTATCATAGGTATGGCTTTGGAAATTACAAAAAGAAAAATAAGAGTCGATGAAAAATATGTGAGCATAATGAAAATAATTAATAATGCAAAATTTATTAATACTGCCTTGAAACTAGGAAATCTGGACACAAAAGTTAATACACATTCCCTTGATACATTCACAGCACAAAAATATTTAATAAGTGTCCATACTGACTTACTCCATGGAGCAGAGTCCTACTGGAGAAGCCAGCCGGTTCTCAGCTAGTCAAGAAATTCCCTGCATTTTATGGAAACCAAAGGTTCATTACCATGTTTACAAGTGCCCACCAAATGAGTGTCCATGGAATAAGTAATTTCTTACAAGCCATGATACTTTAATTTTAGACAACTTACCACTTTCTCCCCCTGCACAAACATTGTCTTTCTTGTAAGGGCAGCAACAAGTACGTCCTTGGAGACTCCCAAAATAGCTGCAACTTTCTGAACTTGGGAATGATCTGGAATTTCTGCAGCATCAATATTTGCTACCAAAGAGAAACAGACATAGGTTATTCTATATACAGTGTGTCAGGTTACAAAGTGTGGGGCAGGATAGTGTAGTAGGTATAGCGACTCACTATGGGCTGGATGGTCCACAGATCAAATCCCAGTGGGGACAAGATTTTCTGTACCCATCCAGACTTGTTCTGGGGCCCACCCAACCTCCTGTGTAAGGGGTAACAGGTCCCTTTCCCAGGGGAAAAGTGGCAGGGCATGGCGTTGACCACCCACCCCCAACTAGCACCAAGGTTAAAGGAAGAGGACAGTTATACCTCTACTCCTACCCTGGGCCTTCATGGCCTGTTCTAGGGTGACAATTACCATGATGCAAAATATAAAACAGAAACAAGGGATGGACCTGTGCATCAGCTCCTTAGCATTTTGGTGTTTTCCTTCTGAACTTCTGAGTAAGGCAGTCACAATAGGACCAGGAATGTAAAAATAATGTGTATTCAGTGTACCTGTACATTTATTTGCATAGTTCCACACTAGTCTGAGGACAGAAAAGGCAGGTGATCAAATCTGCACTGTATCCACAGTAACACTGTAACCTTTCCCTGAATGCAGCCATACAAATATATAAGTAAATATTACAAATGCACTCCATGTTGAGAAAGTCCCTTGTTATGGCATGGCACATCCTTAGACTGCACTGAGATTAGCAGAAAGTATCAAGAACAAGCAGACACCAACAGAAAAGTAGGTAGTTACACTTGCAATGAAACTTACCTACAACAAGTCCCTTATACTTCACATTACCCAGAAAAAGAATGGCTGCAAGTAATCTGATAATATTCAGTGTTTCCTCATCAGAAAAGTTCAGAACTTTCATGGCAGATCTAATATCGGCAAACTCAGCAGCATCATCACGTCCAACACAAGTCAAACTCTTTCCCTGACAACATAAGAAGGTTACGCATTGTTTACTAAATAACATCATCTTGAAAGTCTTTAAAGTCACAGAAGCCATCTTACAGACAAGTTGCTAGCCTAGTAGATGTTAAGTCCAGTGGTACAACTGCCACTTCACTGCAGCTGCAATAGGAATGCTCAGTCTGGGTTTATCCATTGTAACCTTTCTTAGCAGAGAGTCCCTGACAATTGCTCCATTACTGTTAGCAGCACCTGTTACAACATCAAAGCATTCAATCCCCTCAACCACAAAAAGGTGGCATAATCATATATGAATTAAACCTGTAAAAATGTAAAATAATGACAGGAATAAGGTAATTCTTATCTCCCAAGTACACAATGCAAGTCTTCAGCATAATTCTTGCATCATACAAAGTTCCCTTTGTTTCTATGCCAACCTTATGCTAAATAATTAACAGCTGCATTTACTTCATATCAGTAATTTTTTGAGCCCAACTCTGAACCTGGCCTTGCTATGTATCAAGCTACAGCACCAAACTCACCCCTGTAAGATAAGTGTATTGCGATGCATCACCCAAGTCCAAAGATTTCTTTTCATCCTGACTCAGTCCCGCCAACATGCTGTAGAATATGTGATAGTTACGTTCTCCATCGTTCTGAGAGACAATGCGGCACTTCTCAAGAAGATATTGTTCAATCTGAGCACCTTCTATTACCCCTTCACTGTTGAAGTAGATGTCAATGTACTTTCCAAATCTTGATGAATTATCATTTCGGAGAGTTTTGGCGTTTCCAAAGGCTAAGAAAAATAATACACAATTAGTTACCACAAAAATTGAATATTCTAACATTCTACACAATGCAAATCTCTTACAATGAAGAAAATTGTGGACTTGACAAAAAGACATATACCAAGTTTCAAAACAATGTATTACTTCTATTAACAGTATAACATTAAAAACATATACTTACTTACTCCATGGTGCAGAGTCTTTCTTGAGAAGCTAACTGGTATGCAGCTAGTCAAGAAATTCCCCGCATTTCACGGAACCCGAAGGTTCATT
>Ga0136643_10005844_pt1 | contig 17485 bp, 15 predicted proteins | sample TergutLab28metaG_FD_96883 | JGI IMG/M metagenome (GOLD analysis project Ga0136643, IMG submission 96883) | Labiotermes labralis P1 segment gut microbial communities from Petit-Saut dam, French Guiana - Lab288 P1 (version 3) (version 3) | ecosystem: Host-associated > Arthropoda: Insects >... | reverse complement strand
GGCTGACCATAATGGCAAGCATTGCCCAAGAAGAAGTACGTAAGCTTTCAGAGCGTCTTCGCTTTGGGTACAAGCGCTCCATAGAAAAAGGACGTGTTTTGGGGCAAAATAATCTTTACGGATACCACAAGGAAGACGGTAAACTAACCATAATTGAAGAAGAAGCCTTGGTAATAAGAAAAATATTTCTCATGTATATCGAGGGAAAACTTGGCGTACGCAGAATTGCCCGGGAGTTAGAAAAGCAGGGCATTGTAAGCCCCAACACAGGCCGAATATTCGGCTCTGACACCATAAAAAATATCATTTTAAACCCAAAGTACAAAGGTTATTATTGCAGCGGAAAAACTATGTCCATAGATTACAGGCAAAACAAGCGTGTACGTCTAGCCGATAAGGAATGGAATGTTCACAAAGATGAAAACATTCCCGCTATAATTTCGGAAGAAATTTGGAACAAAGCCAATGATCTATATAAAATACGCGGACAAAAATCAAAAAATCACGCACACAGATATATCCAGCGCTATCCATTTAGCGGAAAGCTCATATGCGGCGAACATGGTACAAGCTTCCACCGCCATATTTATAAAAGCAAAAAACGCGGCGCGCAAGAAGTATGGAACTGCAAGCGATATAGACAAAAAGGCAAAATAGACGGCTGCGACAGCCCTACAATCTACACATCCGAGTTACAGCATATCCTAAATGAAATCTACCAAACCGTGTATAATGGTAAAAGTAAGGTAATTAGCGGCCTACTAGACATCTACGCCGCATCCGCAAAAAATCCACAAGACTTCACAAAAGATTTGCAGACTAAAAACAACGAAATTCAAAAAATTCGCAAAAAAAAGGATAAACTTTTAGAGCTTCATATGGACGATTTTATCACAAAGCAGGAGTTTAAAGAACGTAATGAATTACTGAATTTCGACATCTCCCGCCTAGAAGATGAGATAACCGCCATTAAAGCTGAATCAAAACTTCATGAAAAAAATATAACAAATATATCGGACCTTTCAAAAATGCTCTACAAAGAATTCTCTGACAACAACAATTTTAATGCCGAGCTTAACAACGTTCTACTAGACAAAATAATAGTACACAAAGTAGATAGTAGCAAATCTCACCTGCGGCTAGAAATATATCTTAACTTCGGCAGTACCTACATGGCCGGATATAAAAACAACAACTTCATTTCGCTAGAACAAATAGGTATTAGCCAAGCCCAAGTGTCTCGCTTAGAAAAAAATGCATTAAAGAACATGCATAAATATATTTCCTAAATTTGCAAGAAAATTTATCGACATTTTCTGACCACTGACGACCAAACATGTGTTATAATGTGTTTCGTATTACACACCGCATTTATCATAATAGGAGGCGAATTGTTATGGAAATTTTGAGGGTATCTTCAAAATCAGAACCCAAATCCGTTGCTGGTGCTATTGCAGCCATTTTGCGCACAGACAAACCGGTAGAAATTAACGCTATTGGTGCAGCAGCCGTAAACCAAGTAGTAAAAAGTATTGCCGTAGCTAGGGGCTATGTGGCTCCTAATGGCATCGACTTGGTATGTATTCCCGCGTTTTCACAACTTGAAGTGGATGGTCAAGAAAAAACATCCATCAAATTTACAGTAGAAAAACGCTAAATCTTAACTGTCACAAGCCGCCCTACATTGGCTAAATCCTCATGGATTTTGTTGTGTGCAGGGTGGCTTTTTGATGTCAGCAAAAATAGTATTTGACAATGTCTAAGATTTATGGTTTTATAAGTTGCTTGTTTGGGAAACCAAATATTCCGACCCAAAGGGGAGATATTTTTTAGACAAATAAATATATAAAAAACGCAAAGGGGGTAGCACCTATGCCTCGTCTTATCGAATTAAAAGACATTGTAAAAATTTTTGGCAAAAACACAGTTTTAAATCATGTAGATTTATACATAAGGCAAAACGAATTTGTTACGCTGCTTGGACCAAGTGGTTGTGGCAAAACCACTACGTTGCGTATTATTGGTGGTTTTGAACAGCCCACAAGCGGTGAACTTCTTTTTAATGAAGAATCTATTTTAAACACGCCGCCGCACAAACGGCAGCTTAATACTGTGTTTCAAAAATACGCTCTGTTTCCAAATATGAACGTTGCTGAAAACATTGCCTTTGGCTTAAAAATCAAAAAAGTATCATCGGCAATTATTAGTGAAAAAGTGAAAGCCATGCTAAAAATGGTAAATTTAGAAGGTTTCGAAAAACGCAGAATCACATCGCTTTCAGGCGGGCAGCAGCAACGTGTTGCTATTGCACGCGCCTTAGTAAACGAGCCTCAAGTACTGCTTTTAGACGAACCTTTAGGCGCCCTTGACCTGAAACTGCGTAAAGAAATGCAAGTAGAACTTAAAAATATGCAAAAATCCCTTGGCATTACATTTGTATACGTAACCCATGACCAGGAAGAAGCCCTGACCATGTCCGATACCATCGCTGTTATGAACGAAGGCGAAATTCTACAAATAGGCACACCAGAAGAAATTTATAACGAGCCTAAAAACGCATTTGTCGCAAATTTTATTGGCGAGAGCAATATTATTTCAGGAGTAATGTTAAACGACTTTAAAGTGTCATTTGCGGGTTTCGACTTTGACTGTGTAGACAAAGGTTTTACTGCAAACGAAGCTATAGACGTTGTTGTCAGACCCGAAGACATTCGCATAACAAACCCAGAAAATGGGCAGCTAGTTGGCCAAGTTAAGCACACAACTTTTAAAGGCGTACACTACGAAATGGGTGTAGAAGCAGGAGGCTTTACATGGAAAGTACAAAGTACTGTGCTTTCCCCTACAAATACCACTGTCGGGCTAACCATTAAACCGGATCTTATTCATGTAATGAGACAAGGTACACAAGCATGAAGAAGTTATTTGTGTACCCATATGTGCTTTGGATAAGCATTTTTATAGTAGCTCCCCTCATTTTGATACTTTATTATGCCCTTACCACTACTGTAGATGGACAAGTTTCATTTACACTTGCCAATTTTCGCATGTTTTTTGAAGGTGTAACCCCGGGAGAACCTTTTTTTAGCCGTTTATATGTGCGCGTAGCAACCCATTCTGTACGAATGGCAGTTGTTACCACACTAATTTGTTTTTTACTCGGCTACCCTCTTGCCTATATTTTAGCAAGTAAGGGCTTTGCGGAAAGATCCTTTCTTATATTTATGTTTATCGCGCCTATGTGGATGAATTTTTTAGTACGCACTTATGCATGGCTTACAATTTTAGAGCGCAATGGGCTTGTAAACACCGTTTTACAACGCTTGGGACTTCCTATAATAGATATTTTGTTTACAGACGCCGCCGTCCAGCTTGGTATGGTTTATAACTTTTTGCCATTTATGGTGCTTCCTATTTATACATCACTAACCCGGATGGATAGCGCAATCCTAGAAGCCGCGCAAGATTTGGGTGCAAGTCCGCAAACTGTTTTTTTGAGAGTCGTAATGCCTCTTAGTTTACCCGGAATTGTAAGCGGAATAACCATGGTGTTTATGCCGGCTGTTGCCACTTTTATTATTCCAAACTTACTTGGAGGACGTCAGTATTTTATGCTAGGCAACCTTATAGAGCAGCAATTTTTAAACGTAGGCAACTGGAACTTTGGTTCAGTTGTTGCTGTAATTCTGGTCATTATGATGTTTATTTCTATGGCGGTGCTTTCCTTTGCAGATAAACAAAATAAAGAGGAAGAAGGTGCTGCTGTATGATAACACTAAAAAAGTTGTACCTAGGCGCAATTCTTTTCTTTATGTACGCACCTATTCTTCTACTGGTGGTATTTTCTTTTAATGCATCCACTTCCAGAAATGTTTGGGGCGGCTTCACCCTTCAGTGGTACGCCCAGTTATTTAGGGACCATAATATTATGCGTGCCCTTCGCAATACACTCATTGTGGCAGTACTTTCTACAATTATTTCTGTAATTATAGGAACCCTTGCCGCCGTTAGTGTTGATAAACTTGGCAAACGTAAAAAACGTGCGATTATGGCGGTTTCCAAACTGCCGGTTATGATGCCCGATATTGTTACCGGACTTACGCTAATGATTTTATTTTTATTTGTATTTCGCACAATAGGTGCCGGACGGCTAGGGCTTGGCACGTTGCTTTTAGCACATATTATTTTTAATGTGCCCTATGTAATATTATCGGTTTTACCAAGGCTTAGACAACTTGATCCTAATTTGTATGAAGCAGCACTCGACTTAGGATCCGGTCCTTTTCGTGCCTTTGTACAAGTAATTTTGCCGGAAATTTGGCCTGGAGTTGTAACGGGGGCAATGCTTGCATTTACCCTTAGTGTAGACGATTTTATGGTTAGCTTTTTTACAACAGGACCCGGTGCACAAAATTTATCCATATTAATTTTTTCTATGACACGTCGTGGAATAGACCCCAGAATTAACGCGCTTTCGACGCTGATATTAATTGTAATTACAACAATGCTTTTCTTAATTAACAGGCGTGATAAGAGTTTAATACGCAGGCAAAAAGAAAATGAATAATAGGGAGTGAAGAACATGAAAAAAGTATTATTGGCAGTATTTGTTTTGGTTATGGTAGGAGGACTTACCGCATGTAGCGATCAAGAACGTATTTATGTGTTTAACTGGGGCTTTTTTATTTACGAGCCGGTGTTAGCCATGTTTGAAGAGGAATATGGTATACGCGTAATTTACGACACATATCCAACAAACGAAGTAATGTATGCCCGCGTTGTAGATGGTGGCGGAGTTTTTGACGTTTTAGTTCCATCAGACTACATGATTGAACGTATGATTAACGAAGGTTTGTTAGCACCCATTAATTGGGATAACATTCCAAACCGAAGATATATCGCCGATAGATTTTGGTATTGGGATCATGACCCGACAAACGCCTACTCAGTACCTTATATATGGGGTACATTTGGTATCGTTTACAATACGAATATGATAGACCAAGTAGTAGATTCTTGGTCCATTTTATGGGATGAGCAATTTGCAAATAACATTTTTATGTATGATAGTGCGCGCTGTTCTCTTGGTGTCGCACAACATTTGCTAGGCTTTTCTCTAAACACAAGAAACATTGATGAAATGCATCAGGTGCGCGATAAACTACTTTCTCAAAGCCATCTAGTACGTGCATTTTTAGGCGACGAAGTGATACACAGCATGATTGGTGAAGAGGCAGCCATTGCTGCCGTATTCAATGGCTGCGCACGTTGGATTATGGACTCCAACCCAAATCACAATTTTGTAAATCCATATGAAGGTGTACAGTTATTTATTGACTCCATGGTAATACCTGCAAATGCACAAAACCAGGCAGGCGCAGAAAAGTTTATTAACTTTATGAACCGTCCTGATATTGCTGTGCTAAATGCATTGTACATCATGTACACCACTACCAACGAAGGCGCACTAGCCTTATTGCCAGAAGATTGGCAAAACTGTCCAATATACTGGCCACCGGAAGATGTCATACGCCGTGGCGAAGTTTTTAGAGATTTAGGTGACTTTAGAGCAGAGTACGAGCATATTTGGACACAAGTTTTGGCTAATCGATAATGCAAGACTATATAGAGTTAACCGGCGCAAGGGAAAATAATTTGCAAAATATAAGTTTGCGCATTCCAAAAAAGAAAATAACTATTTTTACAGGGGTCTCCGGTTCCGGCAAATCCTCTGTGGTATTTGAAACCATAGCACAAGAATCAAGCCGCTTGTTAAACGAGACTTTCCCCTCGTTTATACGCGGCTTTTTGCCTAAGCACAGCCGGCCAAATGTGGATGAGATACATAATATCTCTCCATCTATTGTTATTGATCAAAAGCGTATCGGCGGTAATTCTCGCTCTACACTTGGGACAATTACGGATATTGATCCCCTACTGCGTGTCCTGTTTTCGAGAATTGGTGAACCTTATGTTGGTGGTATGAGTGCGTTTTCTTTTAACGATACCACAGGTATGTGCAAAACCTGCGAAGGAATTGGCAAAGTAATTGCCCTAAACCTAGACACCGCCGTTGACATGGAAAAATCCTTAAACGAAGGTGCGATTTTATTGCCCGGCTACGGCATTGGCACATGGCTTTGGAAATTTTATGCCCAGTCAAATTTTTTTGACTGCGATAAAAAAATCAAAGATTACAGCCCGGAAGAATTTCACAAATTTGCATATGGCGGGCCGGAAAAAATCCATCTTATAGAAATGCCCGACATGACCAACACCTACGAGGGTTTAGCAGAACGATTTGCCAGAACGCACATTCGCGGTGGCGGTGAAAAATCTGAAAAAACAAAACAAAAAATGGCTGCTTTTACAAAAACAGACACCTGTCATGCCTGTAGTGGCAAACGTTACAGCCAGGAAGTGCTAAATTGTAAAATCACCCTGTCCTTAAATTCGCAAACAGTTGACTACTCCATAGCCGACCTAACCGCCATGCAAATTGACAAGCTTGTAGATGTAATTGCACAAATAAACCGTCCGGAAGTTAAAATCGTTACCGACGGACTACTCACAAGGCTTAAAGACTTAATTGCCATCGGTCTAGATTATGTAAGTCTAAACCGGGAAACATCGACCTTATCCGGCGGTGAGTCTCAGCGTGTAAAAATGGTCAAAAATTTGTCCTCCAGCCTCACAGACATGATGTATATATTCGACGAGCCATCTATTGGACTACATCCCCGGGATGTGCATCGTCTAAATGAGGTATTAATCCGCCTACGAGACAAAGGCAACACCGTAATTGTAGTAGAGCACGATCCAGACGTAATAAAAATTGCGGATTATATAGTAGATATGGGGCCTTTAGCAGGTTCCCAAGGCGGTAAAGTAATGTATGCCGGTGATTTTGCGGGGCTTTCTACCTCCAGCACCCTTACGGCAAAATATTTAAACGCGCCTTTATCAATAAATCTACAACCCCGCAGTTTTGATCCATCCGAGTCATTTACTACAAAACCCGCCAGCATTCATAACCTTAAAAATATGAGCGTCACGATCCCAAAAGGTATTTTCACGGTTGTTACAGGCGTTGCCGGTTCTGGAAAGTCAACGCTTATTCACAGAATATTTGCAACAGAGCATCCAGCAATTGTAATTGATCAAAGTGCAGTAGCGGGGAATTCCCGCTCAAACCCTGCCACTTACACGGGAATAATGGACTTAGTGCGGCAGGAATTTGCCACAGCAACCAATACAAGCCCTTCTTTATTTAGCTTTAATTCCGAAGGCGCATGCCCCATATGTAATGGGCTTGGCTACATTGAAATGGATTTAAGCTTTATGGATGCAGTAAAAAATATTTGCGAAGAATGCGGTGGCAAACGCTTTAAAGCCGAGGTACTTGACCTTAAGTTAAACGATAAATCCATAGCCGACATAATGAACATGACCATTGCCGATGCCGGTGAATTTTTTGAACGAAAAGAAATTCGCACAAAACTTAAAAGCATATCACAAGTAGGCCTACACTATCTAACACTTGGGCAGCCTCTTAACACTCTTTCCGGCGGCGAATGCCAGCGTATTAAGCTTGCGAAAGAACTAACAAAAAAAGGCAATATCTACATCATGGACGAGCCAACCACAGGCCTTCACTTTTCAGACATTGCCACAATTTTAAAAATTATAAACTCACTTGTGCAAAAAGGTAACACAGTAATTACCATCGAGCACAACTTAGATATAATCCGACAAGCAGACTGGATTATTGACCTAGGGCCGGGCGCAGGTTCCCATGGGGGCAAAATCTTATTTGAAGGCACACCGGCAGAGCTTAAAGCTTGCGAAATATCATTAACAGGTCGATATGTCTAATAGAAATATTATTTTCTATGATGGCAAGTTTCGCAAGGATTTTGTTCCTGTACAGTGCTTCCTTTGCGTCTTAAATACCGTACCAGCCTATGCCCAAGCCAGGTAAGTGCCGCCACTGGTATTATTACTATGGTAAGAATTAAGATATCACCTAAAATATGATTAAGTAAACCATGAGAATGTGCACTATAATGGTGACAATGACCATGGGAATGACCTTGATTAAACAAGTGCCCCGCAAAAGGAAACACCACATACATTGGAATAAGTGCGGCTATAATGTGCGTGAACAGACATATAACATATCCTATACCCATACCCTGAAATAGCCGCTTGCTTTTTGGTTGCTGTTTGGTTTTCAAAATAAACCCATCCTTTTAATATTGGAATTTTTCAAAGCCGATAACCTATTTATATGAGTTGAGAATGGTTTTTAAAACCTATTTTTACAGCACTATCATTAGACTTGTATATTTGCAGACATTTTTTATGTAATAGAAACATGATTAAATAATTTCAAGTGCCTAGTGTCACTAGCCACTTGAATTATATTTTTCTGCGTTGCGTAATGATTCAACGAATCTGCAAACATGTCAAAAAATTTTATGATAGGAGTAGCAATAATGGAATTAAAATTATTGTTCGTTTTGCCAGACAGGAAAAACTAAAACATCATAGCCGCCAAGGCTGATGGTATCTACCAGCTCCCTAAATATGAATATCCTGTCGAGAGCAATATAGGGTTTGATGACGCCCAAGCATTCAATGATTATTTTCAAAGCCTTACAGGAATTTCGGTTTTTAGAAAATATGCCTTCAACACAGGCAACTACGTCGTGTTCGTTTTAGAAGTGGCTAATGATATAAACAATGCCCCATCAAATAACTTTCATTGGATTCCTTATAATTATTTTTTACTAAAACAAGAGGATGAAGAAATAAAAAATATTACGAGTAGTGTAAGCTGCCATTATAATAAAAGTGTAAATATGCCGTGGGTTAATGCAGATGGATTTCTACCTTATTTTACTTGGCTGTATGAAATTTGCGCCGCAAAGAATATAACAATAAAAGGAGAAATTACACAAGTTAAGAATGCGTATGTGTCAAATATTTTTTGCATTCCCACCGAAACGGAAAATCTATACATGAAAATCCCGGGCAAGGTATTTATTACAGAATTACCGTTTACTTATGCACTAAAAAAATTAGGCATGGCAGATTATCCCGCTTGGGTTGATTTTAATGCAGACATGAATGTATTTTTAATGAAAGATATGGGCGGGATGGACTTGCCACCTAAATCCGACATAGATACATTAAAAAAAGTTATGATCCGTCTTGCTCAAACACAAAAAGATTCTATTCAACATCTTCCCCTTAATTGCGACCACATGTAATACAAAATGGAGATGTCAGACCGGGGAACATTAGAGTTATTGACAATGATTATATTTTCTATGATTGGGCTTGGGGTGCCGTATCACACCCCTTCCTCGAACCTTCCGCTTTTTTGCATATAATCAGAAGAACATTACCTACAGGTATATCGGCTAAAGAAATTCTAGTTGAAACTTATCTAAATGAATGGCTGGAATATGGCACGCAAGATGAACTAAAAACCGTGTTTGCAATTTTTGACGAACTGAAAGAATTAATCTGGGCTTACGTTGACTATATTTGGGTTAAAGATATTTATACCGCAAGTAGTGAACCGATTGAACCGATGTCGGCAGACGGCTGGTTGCTAGATAGGCGTACTTATTATTTTGAAAGAGTTTTAAGAAGATTTCTCAAAAAAGATTTTAATAAATAAAAAAGGATACCTTAATAGCAAAGGATATCCCCTTAGATACAAATACTGGTTGACATTATCTTAATACGCCCGACCCCATACCACCATAGTATCCGCAGCCTTCCGGCAAACAAAACAAGTTTCGCCAACCTTCTCTTGCTCAAATGGAATACAGCGGCTTGTTGCCGTAGCTTGCTCTTTTACCTTAACTTCGCAGTCCTCGCTACCACACCACATGGCTTTTACAAAGCCGGAACGCTCATCCAAAATAGCTTTTAGGGATTCTACACTATCAGCTACAAATGTTTTAGCTTTTACGCGCTCTGCGGCTTTTGCGAATAAATTATCATGGATTGCTTTAAGTGCTTTGGATATTGCTATTTCTAGTTCGTCTCCTGCAAGGGGAACCGTTGTTTTCTCGCCGGTATCACGGCGTACGATTACGCACTGCCCGGCTTCAATATCTTTAGGGCCAATTTCTAAACGGATGGGAATGCCCTTCATTTCATGTTCAGCAAATTTCCAACCGGGAGACTTATCTGTTAAATCAATTTTTGTGCGTGCAATTTTTGATAAACGCACGCGTAATTCATCAGCCTTTTCTGCAACCCCCGGCTTGTGTGATGCAACCGGAATAACCATAACTTGCGTTGGCGCAATACCAGGAGGAAGCACAAGCCCATTATTATCCCCATGTACCATTATAATTGCGCCAATTAAGCGGGTAGTCACACCCCAGGAGGATTGATGTACATATTGCAGCTTATTTTCCTTATCCAGATATTTAATGTCAAATGCTTTAGCAAATTTATCACCAAAATCGTGAGTGGTACCGGATTGCAGAGCCTTACCATCATGCATCATACTTTCAAATGTGTATGTGGCAAGTGCTCCAGCAAATTTCTCACGTTCGGTTTTTTGTCCTTTTATTACCGGAATCCCAAGTATGTTTTCTGCCATATTGCAATAGATATCCAAAATTTTTAATGCTTCCCCAAGGGACTCTTCCGCCGTTGCATGGGCAGTATGGCCTTCTTGCCACAAAAATTCCCGGGTACGCAAAAACGGTCGGGTCGTTTTTTCCCAACGCATAACATTACACCATTGGTTATACAACTTCGGCAAGTCACGCCAAGACTGTATAACGTCAGAATAATGAGAACAAAATAATGTTTCAGAAGTCGGACGCACACAAAGCCGCTCCGTCAATTCCTCCGACCCGCCATGAGTTACCCAAGCGACCTCCGGGGCAAAACCTTCAATATGGTCCTTTTCCTTTTGCAATAAATTTTCCGGTATCAGCATTGGCATATATACATTTTCATGGCCTGTGACTTTAAGCTCACCATCTAAATGCTGCTGAATCAGCTCCCATATTGCGTATCCGTATGGCTTAAAAATAATACATCCGCCGGTTTCGGAATATTCAGCAAGCTCGGCCTTGCGAACAACATCTGTGTACCACTGCGCAAAATCTTGGTTCATGTCTGTGATATTTTCCACACGTTTTTCTTTTGACATTAAAAAACATCCTTTCGTGATATATAAAAATAGAAACTTCAAAAGTATATTTTAGGCGAAGCCTTGAGAGAATATATCACATTTGAAGAAAAGATAGAAGCTAATATTAATTGCTAAACATGACATGTTGCTGTCACATTCCCCATAGTAAAATAGTAAAAACTAAATGAAAGAGGTATAATTATGTCAGCAGTAATTGACTCGCTTGAAAAGCAACTAGTTGAAAAAAATCTTCATTTCACTAAAAAACCTATATTAATAGGTGGCATGGCTATGGAATATTATGGACTTAGAAAATCAGGTGCGGATATTGACTTGATTGTTTGCGACGAAGACTATCAAGCACTTGCCCTCAAATATCCGGAAAAAAGGAAAGATGCCTGGGGCGATTTAGGTGTTATGCTTATGCCATTTGAAATATGGAGAAGTATAAAGCTGTTGGATTATGATTTTTACATGAGAGATGCCATTGATGAAAAAATTGCTTATGTCGTCTCTTTGGACAGACTATGTTTAATGCGCGTGTTTGCTATGGGCTTCCCTAAATATATAGAAGACTTAAAAATAATAAAAGATTATTATTATAAAGCCATTCATAATCCCGACTACAAAAAATTTCAAGAGAAACATTTTGCCTTATATGAAAAAAACGGCGGTGTTATACATGGTGGGAAATATACTTGATGACAAAACTGTGCAAGAAAAGTAACTCGTAAAAAATACGTCCTTGCTACAATACTTCATGAAAGGGGGGAGTCAAATGGATATCCTTAGACGAATGAGCCAAGCACTTGACTATATTGAAGAAAACTTAAAGTCTGAAATTGATTTTGAGACAGTCGCAAAAAAAGCCCACTGTTCCAGCTATAATTTCCAGCGGATGTTTTCATTCATAACCGATGTTACTTTGGCTGAATATATCCGGCGCAGACGTTTAACCCTAGCGGCACTTGAAGTGCAAAACAGCAATATCAGTGTTGTTGATTTAGCAGTTAAGTACGGTTATGAATCTTCTGCCGCATTTTCAAGAGCCTTTTATCATTTGCACGGCATCAAGCCATCATCCGCGCGCAATGAAGGCGTAGCGCTAAAAGCTTATCCAAAGATTACCCTTCAAATCTCAATACAAGGAGAGAAATCTATGGAGTATCGCATCGAAAGTAAGCCAGCCTTTGACATTTATGGACTCGAGACTATTTGCTCAACCATAGGTGATGAAAATTTTTTAACAACGGCGCAGCTTTGGCAACAGAATGTAGCAAACGAAGAAGTGTATAAACTAGAAGAAGGCGCAGAAAAAATCCCCGATTGTGTCAGTAAAAACGCGTCAATACCTGACAGATACTGCACTGTTAATGCCGCAAGCTTCCCCCACCCCGCAGAAGAAAATACTTTCAAGTACATGTTATTTTGCTTTAAAGGGACAGACAATCCTCCTGATAAATATGTAAGCGTACATGTTCCTGCCGCAACATACGCAGTCTTTCCAATGGCACTTTGCAAGTGGGAAGAAATCGCGGACTTGTTAAGCAAGCAGCAAAAAAGAATTTTTACCGAGTGGTTCCCAACATCGGATTATGAACTGGCAGATGCAGGCGATTTTGTATTTTACGGCGTATCCGGCGAACTTGCGTATTTGGAGTTATGGTATCCGTTGAGGAAAAAAGCATAAAACTTATAGCCCTTCCTACAGTCAAGGAATCGTATTGCAAAGCTTGCCTAATTTATAATAGTGGAGGAAAAATAATGTCAGAACAGAGTATAGAAAAAGTCATTAGAAAATCACTTACAGGTGACATTCAACGAAACGCATTAGCGTTTTCCGCTTTCATTAACGCGAATAATATATCGTGCATACGCGTAACAGACGGTTATTGGGAAGATAAATCCTATTTTCTCTGCACTTATAATGACCAAGTTGTGTGCAATATTTCCATTAACGAGCATGAAGATAATTCATGGTATGTAACAGGTGATGACGACGAGGATAACTGGCATGAGAATGTTTCTCTGGATGAAGCTGAAAACCTGTTGAAGTATGTAGCCGTTTGCGAAAATGTTCAAAGGTGCTATGACGGTTGCACTCGAAACCGGAAAACCGTATTCGGAAAAGAATTTAACAATGTCTGCCCAATCGTTATGAAATTCACAAATCCAGACACGAGGGCAATAGTGTGTATGAAAGCAGTTTTTGAGGCACGAATAAAATATATACACCCTTAAAAAACAATTCCCCGCTCCCACTCCGCTTTCTTCATCCAACTTACAATCCAATCAAGCTGTTTATCTTCAAAATCATCCGGGTTGCAATCAATACCATAAATTTCAACTATTGTCGCCTGTAATTGAAAATGGTAGATCACTTGAAAATAATAAAAGGCTTGGATTTCTTCTTCTGAAAGGTTACGATATTTTAAGTAACCTTTCAGAAAACGCTGCAAGGATAATTCCGATTCATAAAATTTTTCATCACTATAGGCAAAATAGTCTGTTTTATTACAGAACAAAGTAATATCGTACATAGGAAATCCATTGCAAGAGGTATCAAAATCTAATACATACAGCTTACCGGTATCCGATTTCATTATATTTCCGCTATACAAATCACAATGACAAAAACCCTTTGGAAGATTTTTAACTTTTTCCCAAAGCATATTCCCCAATCTCTCGTATTCATTTGCTGTATGATCGTTTTTACTGCGAAGTATATCTACATACCTATCAATGAAAAAATGCTTTTCTCTGTCCGTTAATTTTTTCGGATAAGATTCCATGGCGTTATGAAGTTTTGCAATCAGTTCACCAACATTTTCTACATCGGCACCGCTAGGCTCTTCACCTTCAATATAGTCGTATAAGACCAGAAGATTTATTTTATCCTCAGTCTTTTTTGTAATAAAGGGCTGCCCGTCTTTTGCAAAAACAATTGTGGGAACTGCGAAATTACAACCTTGCAAGAATGTATGGATATCAATTGATTGATAAGCCGTATCCAATAACTCCGGCCTAATGACTCTTAAAAAATACCTCTCTTCATTAGATAAAACGATATATGATAAACTTCCGCCATCTCTATTGAAAGTCGCATCCGTAAAAGTTTTTTCATAACCACGATTTAGTATTTCAAGTAATTCTCGTGTTTCTATCATATATACTGCCTCCTATTCGCCTATTATGGACAATTCCGCTACCAATCTAGCATGAAATAATAAATTCAAGTGGCTAGTGACACTAGGCACTTGAATTTTATTTTCATATTATAGAAGGCATTCACATAAGGCAAGATAAAGAATGGTTATAATAAAGCGTATCTGGTTATGGGGCTAACACAAATAAATCAGCCTCACATGGTATTTCTAATATATTAGAATTATTAAATATACTAAGCAACCCATATTGTGCAGCAAACTCCATAAATTCTACGTAGGTAATAGGTATACTACGCTCCCAATCAATTTCGCCCATGTGTAAATTACTCTCTGGATTGTGGACTACATAATATCTATTTTCACCCGACACACCATATCCGCAAGGCAGGTTAAAGATTTCTATTGCAATAATAGATTTTACAGGCACCAATTCACCGTCACTAAAGCCAAGCAAGGAATATACATTTTGGGTCATACCTTGCCCATTTGCGCCATCTAGCCGTACTAAACGCCTGCTTGGAGCTGCTACAGCCATGCTAAATATTTGCGAGTAATTCAGTTGATCCGCATAAATATAAAATAGCATTTGCACAAATCGTGGGTGCCCATATGGATTCCATCCATAATTTTCTGCTGTAGTCCATTTGGATGCAATTACCCCAGGCGTTCCATTCCCATCTAAATCTACTAAAATGGCATGAATGTCATTTTCCATTTCCATTCCGTAAAGCGGTTCAGCATCTGCAAAAAAGTCAGATAAGGCATGGGCAAGCAGTTGCATATGGGGTGGAGATACAGCCATATCATTAAACACCGGCGGGGGAATAATATCGTAAATATCTTCTAAGTGCAGCATCTCATCAATTCTGCCATCTATAAATATAAATTGGTATATGCTTTCCCGCGGCACCCTCCATGAACGATGTGTTACAATCCATGGTTGTATAGGTACCGTTGTTTCAACGATAGTACGAATGTTGTCTTGCCCTATTATTGTATGTGTAGCGGCAGCCCAGTTTGGGCGGTTTGTATTTCCCCCTCTATGAAGGGTATGGGTGTAAAGGGCACCATCGTATTCTGCGAAAATATTTGCAAAAATGGTTAGGCGTAACATAGTGGCGTGGGCTTCATCAAAAACGTCATTTTCTGAAATGACTCTTTCATGTATCCATGTTTCTGTATAATACCGGGATAGATAGCTTTCGATGTCACTAAGGCCTGTAAACCCTGATGATGGCAGCAACCTGCTAAAACCTTGAGAAAGAGGATGGTGCGGGTATTCCTCCCAGTAAAGCCACATGATATCTTCTATATTATCTCTTGAAAATGGCCCTCTAAGTGCCCACCAGTCTTCCCAAAAGGTACCTGCCGCAACAATGGTTGCGCTTAGTGCTTCGATTGTTTGCCCGGTTGGCGCATCATATATAGGATATGTTGGGTATGAGTCGTTTTCGGGCTCTTCAGAATCAGTGGTAATATCTTCGTTGTTGATGATATCCTCATTAATTGTAGTATCTTCCGGGGTTGTTTCTTCTGTGATGCTTTGTGTTGTCGGTTGTTGTTCTTGTTCTTGAATAGTGCCATTTCCGCCACAAGATGCCAGCGTTAGCAGCACCAGTAGCAGTGGTATTACAATTAAAATTTTTGCCATTTTTCAAATACTCCTTGATATAAATTTATTTATTTTTGTACAAATCTCGTTACGATTACTTTGCAGCCTATTAACTTCCTACACTTTTACCAATGCCCCTGTTGGGCAATATTCTACACACTTACCGCACTCTCCACACTCCGGCGGCAATGGCTGGTTAAATGCTGTAGTTATTACAGCGTTTGGCCCACGGCTTGCGGCAGTAAAAATTGACTTACCTGCAATATCTTGGCAAACGCGAACGCACAAATAGCAGTGGATACATTTGTTTACGTCTCTCACAATGCCGGAACTTGATTCATCTATAGTTAATGCAGGTATGCTATCAAATGCAAATTTATCTACCTCTGCGTTATACACATTAGAAAATTTCAAAAGTTCACAATCACGGAAAGCTTCACATCCGCAGGATAAGCAACGTGCCGCTTCTTGCATAGCTTGGGATTTATCCAACCCATTATGGGTTTCTTCAAAAGTTAAAGCAGTATTTGCCGCTTCCGTTTCATTCTGGCGAGAAGCCTTTTCTATATGCGCAAAATCTTCCGCCGTCTTTTCTTGTGTTACTACCGTGGTTGTAAGCCAATCGTCATTGTAGATTTGGTTAGCAGCCTCGCAAAAAAGATTTTCTTGGGCCAAATCCGAAATAATAGGGTTTGCATTCTCAAATTCGCCTATAATGGTAGTCGCAACCCTACGGCCATGCCCAATCGCATCTATCGCATAAGAACTCCTGCCGGTCAAATCACCAATAGCATATACATTTTCAAACTGGGTACAAAAGTTCTCGCCTACTTCAAGGGGGGGAACCCCATCCAATTTAACATCCTGCCCAATTGCGCCAATTATCACATCCGCTTCAATCCATTCATAAGCACCCTCCATCGGGACAGGCTGCCTGCGCCCGCTTGCATCCGGTTCTCCCAATGTCATTTTTTGCAGAGTTATTCCTGTTGCGCGCCCATTTTCAACTGTTATTTCCTCCGGGGCGGTTAGGAACATAAAGTGTACACCCTCGCTCATAGCCTCTTCTATTTCTTTATCCTCCGCAGGCATTTCTGCCCGAGTGCGGCGGTAGGCAACAGTCACTTCTGCATCAAGCCTTCTTGCGGTTCTTGCTGCGTCCATCGCTGTATTACTGCCGCCAATTACCACAACGCGTTTACCAATATCCTGGACACAACCAGTGGCCTGGGCCTTTAGAAATTCTATACCCCCTAAAACCCCCTTAGCATCTTCGCCCTTACAACGCATGGGTTTGCTAACCCCTGCTCCGGTTGCAATAATAACCGCCGTGTATTGATCTTTTAACTCATCCAAAGAAATATCTTTGCCAAGCACCACATTATTACGAAACCCTATGCCCATTTTTTGCAAAACATCAATTTCTGCATCCAAAACTCTTTTAGGCAAACGATATTCCGGAATTCCATAACGCAAAAGTCCACCCATTTTAGGCATTTCTTCAAAAACAACGATATCATGGCCTGCACGGCG